>OGWU01000756.1_pt1 | contig 20550 bp, 19 predicted proteins | sample 1576071 | NCBI WGS metagenome assembly OGWU01 (sample SAMEA3541582, study PRJEB24748) | human gut metagenome | biome: human gut; feature: human-associated habitat; material: faeces | place: China | collected 2012
ACAATTGAAAAACGAGGGCATCCAGGCCCGGGTCATCAACCTCTGCACCATCAAGCCGCTGGACGAGGAGATCGTCGTGAAAGCGGCCCGGGAGTGCGGTGCCGTCGTCACCTGCGAGGAGCACAGCATCCTGGGTGGTCTGGGTGAAGCCGTGGCCGCGGTGCTGGGCGAACAGTGCCCGACGAAGATGCGCCGTGTGGGCGTAAAGGATGTCTTCGGCCACTCCGGCCCCGCCTGGGACCTGCTGGAGCAGTTCGGCCTGCGCAGCGACGCCATCGTCGCCGCCGTAAAGGAGCTGGTCTGAAATGATTGCCATTGGCTGTGATCATGGCGGCTATGAACTCAAACAGAAAATTCTGGCTCACCTGCGGCAACGTGGAGTGGAATACAAGGATTTTGGGTGTGATTCTACGGCGTCCGTGGATTATCCCGCCTATGGTAAAGCTGTAGCCCATGCCGTGGCATCGGGCGAGTGCGAAAAAGGCATTGTTATCTGTAGTACGGGCATTGGCATCTCTATTGCCGCCAATAAGGTGCCGGGTATCCGCTGCGCCCTGTGCGGCGACTGTTTTTCCGCCAAAGCCACGCGGTTACATAACAACGCCAATGTGTTGGCATTGGGAGCCCTCGTCACCGGACCTGGTCTGGCGTTAGACATTGTGGATCTTTTCATTGATACTCCATTTTCTGGTGAGGAACGCCATTGTCGCCGCATCGCACAACTGGAGGAACGATAATGTTTGAATTGTGTGCCTCCATTCTGGCTGCTGATTTTGCCAACCTAGCTCGGGATGTACAGATAGCTGACTCAGCTGGCGTAGATGCTTTCCATATTGACATTATGGACGGACATTTTGTACCTGCTATCTCCTTCGGCATCGATATGGTGCGTACCATGAGCCGCCTAACTAGCAAACCTTTGGACGTGCACCTCATGGTGGAAAGCCCGCTTCTTTTTCTACCAGGGTTAGCAGGTTTGGGTGTAACACGTGTCTCTGTACATTATGAGATTCCCGGAGGTCCAAATGACGCTCTTCAGGCCATATGTTCCGCGGGCATGCAGGCAGGACTGGTACTCAGTCCCGAAACTCCAGTGAAAGCAGCCCTACCTTATCTGAAAGACATTTCTCAACTGCTACTGATGACGGTGCAACCGGGACGAGGTGGACAAATCTATCTACCCGGCAGCGACGAGAAAATAGCTACTGCTTGTTCCATGTTGCAAGCGCAGAGAAGCAACGCTGTCATTCAGGTAGATGGTGGCATCACCTCCAGCACTTTACCTAGTGCCTACTCAGCAGGGGCTCGGAGTATCGTAGCCGGTAGTGCTGTATTTCATGGAAAAATCAAGGAAAACATTTCTAAACTCAGGAACAATTCAGTTTATACCTTGTGCCATTGATTTGTTATACAACCAAATCGCTCCAGTAAAGATATTGTAGGCTACAAAGGCAACCGGAGAGAAACCTTTTTGGTTTCTCTCCGGTTTTTCTTTAAGAAAACCAGTGTGCAGAAACATTACACTGAAATTGTAAAAAACGGAATCACTTTTATGCTTTCTCTTACTCGCACGCATTCTTTATGCGAAACAGAAAATTTATTGCCAATTATTTCAGATACATTTTTCACTTCAGAAAAAATATTCGCATTTACTCAACTATACTGCGAGGAATAAGTTTTGACAATAAATTTTCACGCCTTCGCTCCGCTTGCAGCAGGGTGGGTATCGACTCCTTTGACTACCTTTACTTGATACGCTATAATTATGGAAATATGAGTGGCTCAGCATTGTAATGTAAGCGGAATTCTACGCGAAAGGATTGAGCATGAAAAAATACTTTGCGCTACTTCTTACCTCCATCCTCCTTGTGACAAGTTGTACATCCTGTGTTTCCACTGCACCAGAGAGTGAAGATGCTCCGCAGCCTTCGAGTACTCCTGTCACGAGCCAAACGAAGGAAAACGATACCGTCACCCTGTCCGTGTATCTGGAAGCCGTTTACACCGATGACGAAGTGCATTTTCCCATCTACGAAAAGCTAAAGGCTTTCGAGGATTCTCACCCGGAAATTCATCTGGAATTTGTTTCCCCCGTAAGTGGTGCCAGTGACCCGGCTGCACGGGAAACCGAGATCAACCAGCTGAACACCGAGATCATAACCGGTGGCGGCCCCGACGTTTTTCTGATGCAGACCCTGCGGTTCACCGATGATAATCTGTTCCCGGATGTTCAAAAAGCCATGCAGAATCACTCCTTTTTGAATCTTTCCGACTATGCGGATGTCAATGCGTTCGATCCCTCCAGCTGCTATTCCGGGGTTCTTGCTGCCGGACAACTGGAGGGCCAGCAATATATTTTGCCACTTTCTTTTTCGGTTCCCTTATTTGTTGGAGCAGAGAACGTTATCACTGGAAGTGGATATCAACCGGAAATAGCCTCAGCAAATCAAACAGCTTTTTTTGAGGAATTGTCACGTGTCCTGAATGAAAACGGCAAACAGGTCGAATATTCTTTGAGCCTGACAAACCTGCTCGATCAACCGTTGATTGACTACCAGGAAGGCGCTATTCAGTTAGATACTGATGCTGTCCGTCAGGCCTTGACCATTGAAAAGGACTACACCACCCATCAGCTCAATTTCTTCAACAACTATGACTCGCAGCAGATCGATGCGTTGGCTGCGGGAACCCCTTTTGGCCTTCTGGAAATGTCTGACATCGCGCTGGGGACCTTGCACCCCCTGGATACCAAAGGTATCGCCCCGTTCATCCAAGGAATCCCCAACGAAAACGGCGGCATTACAGCAGAAATTTCCAGCTACGCAATGGCCAGTGCCAACACACAGTATCCGGAGCAATGCGCAGAACTGCTCTATTATCTGATGAGCGCGGAATGTCAGGATGCCGCTGCCTATCCCTCGACCACGGAAGAGCTGCCTGTGCGGCGCGACAGTATGAAGGCTTCGCTGGAAAGCGCGCATCAGTTCCTTGTCTATGATGCTTCCAAAGAAAAGCTCTCCGAGGATGACATCGCCTTCCGTGAGGAAACCTATGGCGGCAATCTGCAAGACACCACGGTGCAGAGCCTTCAGGCGATCTGCGACCAAATCACATCCGCACATTTCCATACCATTTGGTACAGTGCGCTGGAACTGGGGCAGAGTGAAACGGGAGACGATGTACTGACCTCCTCCCTGAACGACTATCTCTACGGAGACACCTCGCTGGATGAACTGATTGACACGCTGACGCCCAGATTGCAAATGTATCTGGATGAATGAAGGGACTTCCATGAATTTCTTTGTAAAAAGTGGATCGCTGTCCCGACAACGCCATATCACAGGCTGGCTTTTACTGGTTCCTATGTTTATGGCTCTTATGGTCAATGATCTGCTTCCGTTTGTTATCGCTTTTATCCGCAGCTTTTACCACGGCATGGGAAATACCTTTGTGGGGATGGAAAACTATGCCGAACTGTTGCAGAATCAGACCTTCTTGCTGGCGATCCGCAATCTGCTGCTTCTTTGGGCGTTTGTCCTGCCCTTGAATCTTTGTATCGCGTTTCTTCTGGCATTACTGTGCCATCGTGTCCGCGGCGGCAGATCGCCGGCTCTTTTCTTTCTGCCTGCCGTTCTGCCTGCCGTCTGTGTGGTAGAAATTGTTTCCCAGTTGTTCGGGACCTCGCAGATCGACGGTCTGTTTTCCCTTTTGCCGGCAGACTGGTCTGCGGGACCGGCGGCCGGTGTCGTTTTTGCGTGCCTCGTCCTTTGGAAAGGGCTCGGGTATTCTATACTGATTCTGATGGTAGCGCTGGGTTCCCTTCCGGAAGAATATCTGGAGGCAGCCGCTCTGGAAGGGGCCTCTTACTGGCGGATTGTTTTTTCCATCCGTCTTCCGCTCGCAGCCCCCTCTTTGGGGATCTGCGCGATTCTGGCCGTATACAATTCTTATACAGCCGCCCCTCAAACCGGGGCCCGAAAGCCTTGAAAAGCAAGCCTCTTTTTGGTTAAGTTGCGGACATATTACCTTTAATTTTTTCTGCTCCGGCGCTTGCGTTCCCGCTCGGATTTCCGTCTGGCAAAGGCGCGGCAGGAATCCGAACAATAGGCCTGGCTGGTGGTGGGAAGATATGACCTGCCACAGACCGGGCATGTTTTCTGTTTCAGGGAAGTGTCCTCGCCGGTAATGGCAGATTCCAGCGCCGGGTCCACCGGCAGCACCGCCTCCTGAAAATACCGGCAGAAAGAGCCGGTCCACCATTTATGCAGCATGTAACAGGGACAGTCTAAGGGGAGGCAGAGCCTATCCTGATTGTCATGGTTGGCGCAAAGGTCTGTTACCAGCTTTCGGATCGCCGCCCGTTCCTGCCTGGTTAATTCCCGTGAGGGCGGCCCGTTCATTTCTTCCTGCCTTTCTTAGCCGGAAATTCCAGCTTGAAATTCACATATTTTCCGCCTGTATCATCCAGCAGCACCACAGCGTCATAGGTCTTTCCCGTCTTTTCGCTGTAAAGCCCGGACATGGAAACGCGGCCCTCTTTCAGAAGGGCCGCCGCCACGGATTTTGTTATGGATTTCTTCTTTCCGGAAAAGAATTTATTGTCTTTCCACAGCGCAAAGGCACAGTCCCGGTTATCACAAAAGAATCCTTTTTTGTCCTCATATACGGTTCCGCCGCATCGGGGGCAGGCGCCGACAGCCTCACCTCCGTTTCTTTTTGCATCCGGGAACAGACCGGAAAAGCGTTTCTCCGGGGCGGTATGCTCCTTTACCAGCGTCCGGCTCATATCCGCAATCTGTTCCATAAAGGACTCTGCGGCCAGCTCGCCGCGCTCCACCTGTTTCAGCATGGATTCCCATTCTGCGGTGAGCGTAGGCGATTTGATATTGTCCGGCAGCACCAGAATCAGGTTCGCACCTTTTTCCGTTGGAATAAGCTGCTTTTTTTTCCGATCCACAAATCCGGCAGAGACCAGTTTTTCCAGTGTAGCCGCACGGGTGGCCGGGGTGCCTAATCCTTTACGCTCGGTATCCTCCGGCATATCCCCGGTTCCGGCGGTCTCCATTGCTGCCAGAAGGGAATCCTCCGTATAGTGTTTCGGCGGGGAGGTTCTGCCCTCCCGGACGCTGGCAGAGACCGTTTCAAAAACCTGCCCCTCCTGCAGCATGGGAAGGGAAGCATCCGTACTCTCGTCATCCTCCGGTTTGGATTGTTTCAATCCCATGCGGTAGAGGCGTTCCACTTCCTTCCATCCGGCCTGCAATACGGTTTTCCCTTTTGCTGTAAAGGAATTACCCCGGCAGTCCAGGACCGCCGTCACCGCCTCGAACCGGTGCGCCTGGGCCGTGGCAGAAAGCAGCCTTGCGGCAATCAGCGTCAGTACATCCCGCTCCCCGGAAGGCAGCTCCGATAAATCCGTCCGGGCAACCTCCACCGTAGGGATAATCGCGTGATGGTCGGTGACTTTGCTGCCGTCCGTTACGCGGTCAATATCAGGTTCCCCTGTGCAGCCTTTTCCAAAGGGCATATAATCCCGCAGCCAGAGAACCAGGGAGGCGGCGGTTGCCTGCATGTCCTCAGTCAGATACTGGCTGTCCGTCCGGGGATAGGTCGCCAGTTTTTTCTCATAGAGGGATTGCACATAATCAAGGGTCTGCTGTGCCGTATAGCCATAAATGCGATTACATTCCCGCTGCAAAGTTGTCAGGTCATACAGGCGGGGCGGCTGCACCGTCTTGACCTGCTTCTCCACGGATAGCACTAAAGCACCCTGCCCGTCACAGTCCATACAGATTTTTTCAGCTTCATTTTTCCCGGACAGCTTTTCCCCAGAGGCAGTAAAGCCGCCGCAGGTGATCTCCGGCACATAGAAGGGCTTGCTCGTAAATGCCCGAATATCTGCCTCCCGCTGTACCAGAAGGGCCAGCGTGGGCGACATGACGCGCCCCACATTCAGCGTGACGCCATACAGGACAGAGAAAAGCCGGGTGGCGTTAATACCGATCAGCCAGTCAGCCCCGGCCCGGCAGACCGCCGCGTCATAGAGCTTATCGTAGTCGCTGCCAGGACGCAGGTGCTCAAACCCGTCACGGATTGCCGCATCCTCCATACTGGAAATCCAGAGACGTTCCATCGGTTTCTTACATCCGGCGTGCTCATAGACCAGACGGAAGATCAGTTCGCCCTCCCGTCCGGCGTCCGTAGCGCATACCACGGAATCCACCCGTTTGTCTTTCATCAGCCGGCAAAGAAGGTCAAGCTGCTTTTTCTTATCCTTCGGCACTTCATATTTCCATGTTTCCGGCAGAATCGGCAGATCACCATAACGCCATCTGGCATACCGTTCCCCATAAGCCTCCGGCTGCGCCAGTTCCAGAAGGTGTCCCACGCACCAGCTTACCAGATAACCCCCGCCCTCCATGTAGCCGTCTTTTTTCTCATTCGCACCCAGAACCGCCGCCAGCGACATGGCGACGGAGGGCTTTTCCGCAATTACTAACTTCATTCCTGTAACCTCCATTTCTTTGAATTAGAAAAGGCAGCATAGCCGCTGCCCCTTATAAGCTCGGTTCCTGTTTGGTTTTCTGTCTTTCTTTTGGTGCTTTTGCCTCTCTTTCCTGTACCTGTGCTTTATTTTCGGAAAGACGTTCCAATAGTCCTTTTTCCTGTTTTCGTCCCAGGGTTTTTGCTGCCCGGTCATAATACTGCACCTTATCAGAAAGTAAATCCTCTGGCGGCACCTGGGTAGCATTCACTTCTTTTACCATATCCTCCAGTTCTTTAGTCTGCATATTCCCGTTATCCGGCACAAGGATAACTTCATGGGTCGATGATGGGAGGACATAAAAATCAGAACCAAGCAGCTCGCCGATTTTATCCAGTACGCCGTCTCTTGCCAGAACCCCGGCGCCATTTACTTTATTCTGGTTTGTCAGGATATACATAGGTATCATTTCAGATTCTAATGGTTCCGTCTGTTCAAAAAGATTCTCAGGCTTTACGGACAGCATTATTTCTGACATCACATCATCCATTGTGTATAAACAGACAGGATTCCGGGCGTTTTCTGCTGACACCGTATCGTGGTGAAGCTGCTCTGGTGTAATTCCCCAAAGATTCAACATATCATTTGTAACAACAGCGGAAGCCGTTCCGCTGCTGTCCTCCATGATCTGAATACGGTAGGTTGCCGCCAGTTCCCCACATGCGGTATGGGGTTTATCTTTCAAATATTCCTGATTCTTTTCCGGGTCGCACAGACGGATCGCAAGCAGCGGCCTGGCTGTTTCATAATCCTGAAGTCCTTTCACATCAATAGGAAGTTCCAGGCTGTTTTCCACTTTTATCTGTGCAATTTCCTTCATAATGTCGTCCATCGGGCGACCTTTGCCAAACTGTTCCTCATAGTGTTCCAGATAAATGGACGGTGCAGCCGTTTCATCATCCTTTCGGATGATAAGCCCTGTAAGAATCCGGTCATTTCCTTTGGTGTCTTTTTCAAGGGTTATCTTTGCATCCTGATAATCCACCGGCAGATATTCCCGGATATGGTTTTTTATATTTTCTGCAAATTCCTGATTCATTCGTTTTCCTCCCGTTTTCTGTTTTCTAACCATTCATCTTCCTGCTTTGCGGCCTGCATAAGACACATCAGCACAACGCCGGCAGACATTCCCCCGGTGAATGTAAGAAAGTGTGTAATCATGTTCCACATAAAAAATCCTCCTAAAAAATAGGTAAAGAAAAACGCCCACTGAAAAGTGAGCGCATCATCAAGTATCAGTTATCCATTTTTTCATTTTCTTTTCGCAATGGGTTGGCCTGGCAGAACAATCTCCCCGACAGGGATTTCCCGCAGTACCTTTTTCATCTGGTGGGCAAACCGGATTGTCCTCACCGTGCCTCCTTTTTCCCTCCCGTCATACACAGCGATCACCCGGTCCGAGTGTTCTACCATGTAGCGGTTCCGGTGGGAATAGACGCTGGGGTGGTATTTCTCTTGCATGACAACAACATCCGCGCAAGCCTCCAGCATTTCATAAGTCCGGCCCTTTGCCATCAGGCTGTCCAGGCGCTTTTGATAGGGAATGACAGCAATCAGCTCCAGCACCGGATTTGTCTTTTTCTTCTCCAGTACAATCTTGGCAAAATACTGGTCCACGCCGTCTGCGAAGCCGCTCATAAAGCGGGTAAACCCGTCCGCAACAGCAGAATCAATTTCACGCCGCAGGGCGGTCTTTACATGGTTGATCTCTTTCTGGGGTAAATCCCTGTGCCCGGTGACACAGCAGGTCTTTCCTTCCATTTTTATTCCTCCGTCCGATAGGTATTATTCTTCACTTTTCATATTGTAATAGATTTAATTTAGTAAGTCAACGAAAACACCCTTTTTCCATTTGCGAATAATGCAAGGTCGTGAGGTACAATCTATTACAGAATGGGAGGTGAAGGCGATGTATGAAGATTTTGTCCCGGAACGGCTGGCAAAGCTGCGGACACAGAAAGGCGTATCTGCGCGCGATATGTCTCTATCGTTAGGACAGGCAAACAACTACATCAACAACATTGAAAACAAAAAGTCACTTCCCGCCATGCAGTCTTTTTTCTATATCTGTGAATACCTGGGTGTAACACCGCAGGAATTCTTTGATGAGGGTAACACCTGCCCCGAAGCCTTGCGGGAATTTATCGCAGAGGCGAAACAGCTCGACTCCAAATCCATGCAGTATATCCTCGGTATTATGAAAGAACTCAATAGCAGAAAGTAAGCGGTCACGGTGCTGGCCGCTTTATTTGTAAATTTTTTTCGTACCCCTTGCATAAATCCCACAAAGTGGATATACTATAAGTAAGAAAGTAAGAATTTCCTACTTTCAAACTTAAAGCAAAGGAGATGATCGTATGCTGGCCGAATTGCGTCAAAAAGCCCAGGTCACAATTCCAAAGGAAATCATCGTTAAACTCGGTCTGTCCGAAGGCGATAAACTGGACATCTTCGAGAAGGACGGTTCCATCTGCATCATGCCGGTGGTTGTCTACCCCAAAAAATATTTAAGCGAGCTTAAAGAAGAAATCGGGGATGTAAAAGCAAAAATCGCATCCGGGGAGCAGCCTGTCTTTGACAGCGTGGACGCCCTGTTTGACAAATTGGAGGCGGAATGATGGCGTATGAGTTTACCTTTACGCCCCGTTTCCAAAAGCATTTTAAGGGTCTGACCGTACAGGAGAAGAAGCAGCTTAAAAACAAGCTGGAACTTCTGGCCGAAAATCCTTCCCATCCGTCGCTGCGCACTAAACGCATCCAGGGAACCACGGATCTTTTTGAGTGCAGCGTCAACATGGACATCCGCATTATCTGGTATTACGAAGGCGACAAAATGATTATCCTGGTGGACGTAGGGCATCACGACATATTAAAGCTGTTTTAAGCAGCAGGGCGGTACGCTATGACAGTGTACCGCCTTTTGCTGCCTTCTGCTTTTCTTTTATTGTACCCTGCAATCTTCCTGATATGCCCAATCCCACTACCGGCGATAATTCCCGAATTACTCTCTAAAAGGCACTTTTTTATTTTCCTGTACTTCCAAATCCGCCTGTGCCGCGCTGCCCACCAAGCTCCGAAACAAAATCTGCGATCACAACCGGTGTAATCACAAGCTGGCCCACGCGGGAACCTTTGGAAAGCTCCTGTGTCTGATTGCTTACATTACTGATGATCGCATGGATTTCCCCACGGTAGCCGGAATCCACAGGAGGCAGTTCACAGACCAGCCCTTTTACCGCCATGCTGGTGCGTGGAAATACATAACCTGCATATCCGTCCGGCACTTCAATTCCAAATCCAAGAGGAACCTTTGCAATCTCGCCAGGCTGTAAAGTACAGTCATAGGGCATATACACATCCGCGCCGGCATCATTCCCGTGTGGACGGAAAGGGCGGCGGCTCTCCGGCACGCCAAAGTCAATCAATTTGATCTTCATGCTCCGCCTCCTTCCGAAAGTGCCGGATAGTCCGCTTTCAGAAGATCCTCCGGCGTTATATCCGCGTCTATTTTTCTGCCGCAGGCCATTTTCCCCTCCAGGCATTTGTCCCGTTGGCAGAACGATCCTGTAAGGCCAGGGGCAAACAGCGCCGGGCTTAAGGTATAAAGCTCCTGCCAGATTTTCAAAAGTACGATCCGGGTTTCGTCCGTATTGCGCCGGCATACCCGCTGGCCGATGATGTGTTTCCACTGATAGGGCGTGGCGCTGATAATCAGCACATTCCGAAGCCCCTGGGGTGTGGCATAGCCCGCCGCGTCATGGCCGATTCCCTCGGCACACAGCTTTTCGTAACAGTCCATACCTTCGTGACAGCTTTTTAAGTACAGTTCCCGGATCGCAGCCGGGGCGGCCAGAATCTCATAGGGTACGGCAAAATCCGCCTGCCCCGTATAATTGCTGTACTGTAAGGACGCGCTCATAAACTTTACTTCGTTCTGGTGCCTGGTGATCTGTGCCAGAAAACGCCGGCTGGCTCCCACGACAGCAACGGTAATTACCGCAAACTTCTGGACCGTGGGGTGTGGAAGGCCGCTGATTGCCGCCACGGTATTTTCGCTGAATGATTTTTCATAAAGAGCCATCAGATCATCCATTGTGGCAATCCGGTGGCCCCTTTGGGTAAGCCTGGCTGCAAAGACCATGTTTTTCTCTGCCTCGGCAACCGCTTGACAGTTCAAAATCTTTACTTCAATTTGGTTGATTGGTATGTCCCTCCTTTACAATGGCTTTCAGTAAGAACAGATAGTTGAGACTGTCTGTGATCTTTTCATTCCATGTACTTAAATCGTAATCCGTATCATCGTCAAAGCACATGTCATACAGGGAAACGATATGCTTCGCCAGCATCCCGGCAAGGGCACGCTCCGGCGTGGTGTGCTGTAAAGCTGCCGCCGCCTTAAAAGCCCCCAGCCGGTCCGTATCGTCCCCGGTGTATTCTTTGGTTTTCTTTTGCAGAGTGTCAGCGCAGAGCTGCACCTGCTCGTCAAATACGGCATTGACTTCCTTTTGTGTGATATGGCATCCCTCCTTTGAAAATGAACTGTCCCGAATTTTGTCTATTATTCGGGACAAATTTATATAAAGTTCCCGGCATTATGCGCTGGGAAGGTAGATCCAGTCGTGCATCAGGCACACGCTGGGTTCGTCCTCCCTGGGAACCAGGCGGTAGGTACATTCCCCGTACACGGTCCGTTTGTCCTCAATCTCCATGCCATACGCCTTATAGAAGCGGTATTCCAGGTTGGAAATGATACAGCGGAGCGTCTGCAGCGCCTCCCGCTGTGCGGTCACGATCAAATCCCGGTCAATGCTGCGCTTTAAGAACAGCAGGGATTTATAAAGCTGTACCTCTGTCCGGTAAGGGCGGCAGTCCATATGTTCCAGCCAGTTGCTAAAGGCTACCGGCCCGCTCTGGATCACATCACGCTCCGGGTGGTAATACTCGTAGCAGTCCAGGTTTGCCGTGTTCAAAAGATAGAGCATTTCCCGGACCTCATTTTCCGGCATATCATAGAACCGCAAAAGGGAGCGGTACAGATGGACGTAGCCGGGTATTGAAATAATGGCATTCACCATAGAAAAATCCTCCTAAATAGCAGGTGCGGGAGCAGACAGCCCCCGCACCGATTTCCCATATTCTTGTTAATCGTTTACAGCCGCCAGTTTTCCCATGACAATGAAGCGGCTCGCGCCTCCGGGCGTACAGGTGGAAAGGGTCAGCACCTTGTCACTGGAAGTCACCGTAACATCGGTTTCAATGACAGAACGGCCCGCCATTTCAGAAAGCCATGTGGTGTAGGCCCCGTCATCCTTGAAGCTAAGCCTCCAGGGGGAAGTGTCGCTGCCGGACTCGCTGGGTTTTGCTACAAACGCCGTGAAAATTTCCACGACATAGCCGCCGTCAGGGGTGACAAGATACATCTGCGGGTGTCCGTCATAATAGCTCTGTTCGTCATACTCATTCAGCGTGGCGAACATGGAGCCGTCCCGCATATTGTGGCCGTAGATAATGGTATTGCGGTCCGAAAAATCCTCCTGATTTTCATAATCCGCAAACAGGCAGCCCGTCTTATTATAGGTACCGTCATACAGGTGGTGCAGGTAATACTCGTTGTCGTCTGTCTGCGTGACCGGGTAGTTAATGGCCGTATCAGGAAGGGTAAGCCACCCGATGATGTCCGGCCCGGTTTCCCGGAGCGCATCAAAATCCACTGTGGGGAGGACCACAGAAGGGTCCTCCCCGGCAGGTTCCGTTTCTGTATTATCGTCCTCCGGCGCTTCGGTCTGCTCCGGCAGCTCTACATGGGAAGCAATGTCCTCATATGCCCCGGCGCTCTCGGAATACTGGTTAAGGTCGCGTACCATCAGAAACCCGCTGCCAAGTGCCAACAACCCGCAGAGGGAAACCACCGCAATACCAACAACTTTTCTCTTTGGGGTATTTCTGCTGTACTTGCCCTTTTTGAAATAGGCTGCGGCAAACAGCCCGCCGCCAATCACAGCCAGCGCCAGGAGCCCGCCATACAGGAAAATGAAATTGTCATCCCCAGTCTGCGGTACCGCTTTATCAGGGTTAGATGGTGTGGACGGATTGGACGGTGTTTTCGGATTATCCGGGTTATCCGGGGTGGTCGGTTTCTCCGGCTTTTCATTGAAGAACTGGACCGTTGCGGTTTCGTCTGCCTTGATCTCCACGGTGGCAGCGTCAGGAATGATATAGTCCCTGCTTGCCCGGTTGGAGATTTCCGTTACGGTATAAATGCCAACACGCAGCCCTTTGACCTCGATCACGCCGGATTTTGAACTGGTAAAGGTCTCACAGTAGGAGCCGTCTGCGCTCTTGACCTCAAAAGCGAACCCATCCTTGCGCCCGTCACTGGAATCCTTTGTAATCTTCAGGTTCCCGCGGTACGCCTCATTGGTAAAGCCCCGTCCGGCCTCACCATTTTCCACAACCGCAACCTGGCCGTCCTCTGTGATGGCAAAGTAGTAGGCGTTCCCGTCAAGCTGGTAGCCCTCCGGTGCCTTGCTTTCCTTCACAAAGTAGCCCTTTGCCAGAAGGCCCTCCGCGGTGTGGTAGCCTGCATCCGATTCTTTCAGTGTGCCGATCTTCGTATCTTCGGAATCAAATTCCTTATTGCCGTTGGCGTCCTCATACAGATCGAATACCGCGCCGTAGAGGAAACGCAGGAAGGTGTTGTTATCTTTGTCCTCTTTCTTCACAGAAGAAGGCTCGTCTACTGCCTCGGTTTTCATCACCTGCACGCTGCCGCGGATCAGGGTATTTTCCACTTTGATTTCAATGCGCTGGCCGTCCACACCGATATAGATATGGTGCTGCTGCGGGCTTACCGTATAAAGTGCCGGAGAGGAAATTTCCTTTACAATCCAGTGGCCGTAAGGGATATTCTCAAAGGCAAAGCTGCCATCCTCGGCAGTGGTGACAGTAAGCAGCGCATTTTCCTCGGTAAATTCTTCCGTGTCCGGCCTGAATAATCCCATCAGTGCCCCGGACAGCTTCACATCTTCGCCGCCCTCCGGGTTTTCGCCGACTTTCACGCCGTCCACACGCCCGCACAGCAGGTCGTTGGAAACAACCTCGCCTTCATTTACAAGAATCTGCACCAGCGCCGCCTCCTGGCCGGCATACTCAAAGACAACCGGATATTCGGTATCAGAGAGGATATAGGCGTTGTTTGTGGTGCGTTCCTTCACATAGTAGCTGCCAAAAGGCAGGTCGGAAGCAAAGGAAGCGTCATAGCCGCCCGCCTCATTCGGGTCAACGGAAACCACCTCTAAAAGCCCGCCAGCCGGAATTACGCTGCCGTCAAGAGCCGTCAGGTCTGCGGAAGCATACAAGCCGAAAGAAATATCTTTGTATTCCTCATTCATGCCAAGCCCAAAAAGATCGTCCGTTTCCAGTGCTTTGAACAGGCTCACATCCACCTTCTGACGCTCGTCATAAAGTCCGATGGCGGTCTGCGTTACTTCCACAGTTTCACCCGCATAAGTAAGCTCGGCATATTCCGGCTGGGTATTTAAGACCATCCCCTCCGGCGCCTGGCGTTCCTCCAGACGGTAGCAGCCCAGATAGAGAAGCCCGCTCTGGGCGGTTCCATCCTCCCCGGTGGTAAGGGTTTCCACAACCGTATCTTTTGCCGCCCTGAGCGTTCCGTCACCGGTATAAATATCTTCATCCGCGATCACGTCATAGACTGCGCCCGGCAGCCCCATGACCTCATACACCGGCTGGTACAGACCATCGTTTTCCTGGACGGAAGCGAATACCTCGCCGGTCTTGGTGATGGTAAGCTGCCCCTTCTGCGGCATATTGTACTGCGTAACCGTGACAACGGCCTCGCTGCCGTCAATGGTAAACGGCACCGGCTCGCTGGAAAGTACATACCCGTAAGGCGCCGCCACCTCGTAAAGCTCATAATCCCCGGTGTGCAGAGGCTCCGGCAGCATCAGCCAGCCTTCATCCGATACATAGAAGGTATCAAGGGTTTCCGGGTTCGGATAGTAAATATCCTGGGTGACAAATTCCCCGGTAGACAGGTCCTTGATCTGGAAACCGGTGCCCGTCATGGGGATAATATTGCCGGTCTCCGCGTCGCATTTCTCCACACGCAGCCTTGCGGTAATGGTGCGGTTATTCAGGATATAACTGTAAGTCTGTCCGTTGGAGGAAATAAAGACCGTAAAATCCGGGATAAACGCTTTTCCTTCCTCGCCGGAAACCTGGTGGATCGTATAATGGCCGTAAGGGAGCATTTTGGAGGAAGCGAAGCCGTCTCCATCGGTGGTGAGCAGATCACGCTCGCTTTCCTTTGCCGCATCATAGTTGCCTGCCGCCTTCAGGTAAACCTCAAAGACCGCACCGGCCTCCGGGCGTTCAATGACGCCCTCATTGGGTTCGTCCGTATTTTCATCCCCGGACACATCCGGGTCCAGGTCGTCCGTATGCTTCACCAGCTGGATATTTCCATAAATGACCGTTTCCGTAATCTGGTTTTCCGTGGTATTCAGTTCCACTTCATACAGGGTCGGGGAAGCGCCCACCTCATAGACCGTATCGTTTAAGAGGTAGCCGGTGCTGGGATCAATCTCCCTCACCGTCCAGTTATCACCGCAGACATAGTAGCGGGTCATAAAGCTGCCGTCCGGCCCGGTGGTGTAGGTGTCTACCAGCTCGCCATTGTTATAAATGCCATAAGTCGCACCGGCAAGGGTGGCGTCGCCCTGGGCGGTGCCGGTATCAGCGTCGCTCTTTACCGCATGGACGCGGAACTTTTTCAGGATATTGCTGAAATGCACCGTGGAGGTCTGGCCGCTTTCAATGGTGACATACTGCGCGGAAGGGGTCACATAACGGTCCACCGGCAGCTCTTTCACCAGATAGGTGCCGGGCAGCAGCTTTTCTTTAATCTGCCCGTTTTCTCCGGTAGTGACGGTTTCATCCACTTTATTTCCCAGAATGTCCGTACCGGAGATTTGGAAAGGAATCCCGGACACAATGCCGTCCTCACTGGTCTTGACAATCTTTGCGGTGCCGTAGGTTTCGGTCTTGATCTTTACAAAGAAGGAAACCGGGTCGCTGGCGCCGGTCATCATAGTCTGGTAGCCGGGTCTGCCCCAGATCAGCATGTCATTGGCAACCGGGATGTCCTTTCGGAATTCAAAGGTGACGGGGTCCATAATCATGTTCTTACTGGTGAACGTGTACTTGTTCCCGCTTCTTGTGACGGAAACGCCGCTGCCTTTCAAAGTCTCCAGGTCGATTTTCAGGTTATTGGTGTCCGTGACAGTCAGGGTATAAATCTTCTTTTCCGTGTCCCATTTCAGTTCCAGCTCTGGTGCCTCGCTTTTCTTCGTGGAAGTAAAAGAGGGGACCGTGGAATGGGAGGCAACCTGTGACAAAATCCAGTTGTAGGCTTTTTCCGCAGGACGTCCGGCAATCACGCTGAAATACTGGTTGGTGTCTGCATGGCCGTTCCCATGCCGGCTGTATGGGTCGCTGCGAAGCTGCTGCTGGTATTCCCAAAGGATGATCTGCGTCGCCATTTTGTAATCGTCCTCGTTAATGCCGGACACAGGGAGGGAGGCGCCGGGTTTCCAGCCGTAGATTGCCGTGAGGGTGATCCCCCGTCTTGCCTCGGAAGGGAGCAGGTTTAAGTAATTGCTGTTGGTGCCGCTTTCCGATGTATAGGTATTGTCGGAAGTGTTATAGGCAATGCCGCTTTCCACACAATATACCTGCTGGCTGCTCCCGTCCGAAGCTGTCAGCATATAGTGCCGGTAAGCGTTGCCCCCAGAACTGCTGCGAACATCCATCGTTCCATCAGAATTGTAAACAAGGTAGGTGTAAGGCGCCGGCGCATAATAATGCTGTCCGTCAGACCCTACATATTGATCGCCCAGCCAGGAGCTTGCTTTCTGTCCCGGCGAAAATGCGAACGCCTGGGTAGGGATCATCCCAAAGACGCATACTGCGCAAAGCAGAAATGCCAGCAGCCGCTTTACGCCGCTGCGGTAATGGGTATTTATTTTTTCCATGAAATATCCTCGCTTTCTTAAAATAGTAAAGGACAGCTTTACTCGCTGTCCTCCTGTTCCTTATTGATTCTGTCATCAAAATCATCTTCGGAGAGATATTCCGGCTCTCCATAGGCTTCATCCGGGTCAAAGCCTTCGCCATAGCCGTCATCCTCGAAATCTTCGTCATCCTCTGCCTGCTGCTTCGGACGGACGATCTTTACATAATAGCCAACGCCGCCTACCGCAAGCAAGGCAACGATAATAAAGATAATCGTGCCGGCGCTGCCGTTGTCCTTTTTCGGCGGTTCGGTCTGTGCGGGTTCCTCTGTTTCCGCAGGTCTTTCCTTTCCGGTGCAGCCTTTGAGGTCATTCTTGCAGACCGAGCAGGCGGTATTGACTTCGCCGGCTTCGCATTTATCCGTACAGGTGCAGACGTCCTCTGCCGGGATCACGCTCATGGTGCCCTCGTTCTTTTCCGCCAGAGCCATCAGGTCAGCTTCGGTAACACCATTCAGGAAGTAGACGTTGTTGTCGTCACGCTTGCCGTCAATGATAAGATAGAACACATTTCCGGCCTCGGTGGTGATCGTGTAAAACTGCTTATCGTCACCCTCGCCAGTAGCTTCATCCAGCACTGTGCCGGTTCCCTCCGGGGTAAACGCGCCATCCGGGATAGAGGAAGTGGTTTCCGTTTCTTCCTGGGAATTGGAGCTGCCGCCATTTGTGCCGGAGGCTGTATTGCTGCCGGTATTGGTACCCGCATTAGAACTATTCCCGGAAGCATTACTGCCTGAATTGCTGCTTTGGGCGTTATGATTGGTACTGCCGGAAGAAGCAGCCTGGACCTGTGCCGGTTTTACCGGCTTGCTGCTCTGGTTCTGCTGCACCGTTTCCGCAGGTTTTTCCGTGGGCGTCGGTTCCTCATAATAGGGATTTTCAAACTTCACGGTCTTTGAGCGGTTCCCGGCATAATCCTGGGCATACACGTTTACCTGTTTTCCTGTGCCGGCATAATCCTTTAAGGTGACGGTAGCCGCCCCATTGGTCAGGGAGTTGATACGGTTCCCGTCCACAAAGACCGCTTCTACGCCGGAATTGTCGTCGCTGCTTTCTACTTTCAGCGTACCGCCGTCCAGAGAAGCCGCAAGCTCCGGCGGTGTGGTATCTTTGTCCCCGGCAGCATAAGCCGTCAGGGGCAAAGCGATGGCGCTTATGACAAGCACAAGCGCCAGTAGCAGAGAGATTTTTTTAGTCCTCATTCATGTCCTCCTGTTTCTTAAGCGGGCCATCTCCGGACGGAGCGGCCTGCTGCGATTTCAGAAATTCGGCCAACTGCTGGGGCGTCAGATGGAAGCTGCGGGCAATCGCCACATAGTCGGTGTTCTCCAGCTCCGTTTTCTGTTTTTCCAGGTCGCGGAGCCTGGCCTGCATCTCCGCAATCTTGTTTTTTGTCTTGTCGATCTCTTTCTCCAGTTTTTCAATCTTAGGGTTCAATTTATTACCTCCAATCTGTCAGGGCAGACGCCCAAATGTATAAAAGTGCTGCTGCCAGTAGCTTGTGTTGATGTTTGCGTAGGAGATCGGGTCCCCACAATGGATCATCATCCCGTTACCCACATAGATTCCCACATGGCTTGCGCCGCTGGTATTGTAGGTCCCCTGGAAGAAGATCAGGTCGCCGGGCCTTGCATCGGCGCTTGATACTGGCGTACACACGCCTAAAAGCCCGTCTGCGGTCAGGCGTCCGAAATTCCAGCCCACTCCACAGTGATTAACTACCCAGGAAACATACCCGGAACAGTCAAAGGAAGTGGAAGGGCTTGCGCCTCCCCACACATACGGATAGCCTAAATACTTTTCAGCCTCCGCAAGCATAGCCGCAAATTTTTCATCCGCAAGGGCCTCCGGCGGTACATCATAATTGAAATAATTCCCCCCGCCGCCTGCGCCTGCTGCCGGCAGATGCCGCTCGCTGGTATCGCCGGTATCGGCAAAATACAACGGGTTCCTATACTGTCCGTCAACCAATACCTCCAGGTGCAGGTGCGGCCCGGTGGAGTTTCCGGTGCTGCCGACCTTTGCGATCACATCCCCGGCCTTTACCTCCTGTCCGGCAGATACTAAGATTTGTGAACAGTGGCCGTATTTGGTGGTAAGAGAGTGCCCCTCGTAAGCCTCGCCTTCAATGGCGACGCACAGACCATAGCCGCCCGCATTTCCTGCCAGCGTGACCGTGCCGTCATGCCCGGCCAAAATTTCCGTGCCCTGGGGCATCCCGATGTCAACGCCGGTATGGTAGTTCTTTTCCCCGCTGATCGGGTGTACCCGGTAGCCGTAGTAGCTGGTGACATAGGGCAGCCAGTTGGTGCCAAACACATTTTTCACATACTGCCGGTTTCCTTTGGTCTGCAATAAAATCTCGCAGATTTCTTTCTGGTCTGCGTCCATGCGTGAAACCACCAGGTTTTCAAGCGGCATGGAAGTAAGCGTTACATTTAAGATGTGCCACTCATAAGGCACTTCTTCTTCGGTTTCCTCGCCGGTCTCCGGGTCAATGCTTGTTTCTGTCCGGTAGCGGATTTCCGTTTCCTCCGTGAAGGATAGGGAATACTGCCCGTTAAAAAGCTCCCGGAGGACGCTCTCGATCTGTGCATAGGTGAAATCCTGATACGCAGAGGTGAGATACCCCATTAAAACATAAGGATCATGCTCAATGGGGCCGATATTATAGCGGTACTCGTCATAACCGGGCCGGTCCGATTCCACACGGTTGATCTGCATCTGCAGGTCCGTTTCCCACTCGGTATATATAAGCTCCGCATTGTTGATGTCCGCGTCGTCCGCCAGATAAGTAGAGGCGGCAAGGCTCCCCAGCCCTCCGGTTCCAATATTGGAAAAGGAAGAAAACAAGGAAGCGATCAGGAAAAATACCAAAAGGAGCAGGATCACGATTCCGCATAGAACCGGGTGGCGCTTGACAGCGTGAACCACACTTGCAGCAATCTTTTCCGTGGTAACGGCGGTGTCCTTTGCCCGCTTTCCGGCTTTTTTCGCTTCCCTGGCTGCTTTGGCATACTGGCGTTTTAGTTTTTGTTTCTGCCACATCCGGGCAAGAAGATTTTTCTTCAGCTCCGGGTTGTCCTGTAATGCCTGCCGGTAGGCAAGCCGGGCATTGGCCCTGGCTGATTTCTGCTGTAATTTTGCCACCCTGCGGTATGGCGCGGTCTTATGCCTGTGATATGCCATGCGCAGCCCCGACTCGCTTACAAGCTCGGTGCGGTGGGCCGCTTTAATGCCGACATTTTCATTCTCCGCCTGGTAGATTTTTTTGTGGGCGTAGCCAACCGCCATATTTGCGCCGGCCTTAACCGGGCGCATCGGAACAGAACCCTTTACATGGGCCCGTTGTGTTTTAACCTCCTTTTCAAATTTCAGGCGTTTTTTGGCCTTACCCGTATCAGGATCAGAAGATGTTTCCATCCGCAGCTTACGGCGGGCAGGCAGACGGTTTTCCGCCTGCTCCAGTTTTTCCGCTGTCCGTTCCGCTTTCCTCCGGGCTTTGGTGAGCTTTGTATCTTTTGCCTCTGGTGGGAGTTCGTCAGCGGTAAATTCCAGCTTGGAAGGCCGTTTTGGCTCTCCTTCGGCTGCCTCCGGTGGTTTCTCCTTTGGTTCCTCGGCTTTTGCCGCCTCCTGGAAACGCTGCTGGTATTTGTTGCCGTGCTGGTGCATCCGGGAACGACGTTCTGTCTGGATGGATTCTCCCTGCGTGGAGTGCCCTATATCAGAATTGCCGCTGTCAGAATCCTCACGCCGGGAATCCACATATCTGAAATCCCTCCGGCGCGGTTCCGGTGCAGAAGTTCCCGGTTCCAGAGGGTTCCTTGTTTCAGGTGCCCGTGCCGGCTCATGGTCCATATCCCTGCTTTCCAAATGTTCCGGTATGGAAATATCCGCCTGCTGCGGTACATC
>OGWU01000761.1_pt1 | contig 20502 bp, 18 predicted proteins | sample 1576071 | NCBI WGS metagenome assembly OGWU01 (sample SAMEA3541582, study PRJEB24748) | human gut metagenome | biome: human gut; feature: human-associated habitat; material: faeces | place: China | collected 2012
TGAACATCAATTAAAGCTATAACATTTTGAATATGTTCTAGATATACTTTATTTACCGGCTGCACCATGACCTCGCCGCCGAAGCGCCGCGCCCGCTCATATCCCAGGCCCGCCGTCGGGCGGCGCTCGTGGTTGCCGTGGATGCACAGCAGCGTTATCGGCATCGACGCTATGTACTGCTTCAGCTTCTTGTCCCGGTGGCCGCCGTAGTAGTTGATGCCCGCGTCGCCGAGTATGATGAGCAGGTCGTCGGGGCCGGTGCCGTTGTCCTTGCAGAAGCACGCAATGCGCTCAAAGCGCCCGTGCGTGTCGCCGGTGAGATAAATATTTATACGGGCACCTCCTCAATTGTGTCATTTCAGCAGCCGCGGATAGTCCGTTTTGCCGTTCACGACGCGGTAGATGGTCACGACGCCGTCTATTATGCGGTAAACTGCGACATAGGTGCGCGTCAGCACCAGCTTCCTATAGCCGGACTGCGCGAGCACGGGGTCCGGGTGCGTCTGCCCCATGAGCGGGAAATCCGCGAGCAGCCCGAGCTTGTGGCGCATATCCGCATATATCTTCCGCGCCGAGGCCGGGCCGACCTCGCTGATGTGGAACTTGACTATTTCCGCCATGTCCTCCAACGCCGGCCGGAGGTAGACTATCTCAGCTCTCGGCGGCATTGAAAAGCGCCTCCATACGCTCATCCAGCTCGGACTGGGAGCAGACAGGCTCGCCGCTCAGGCGGCTGAGCTCGGCGGCGTAGATGGCGTCGCGGTGGCGAAACATCTTCTCGCGCTCCTCAAACGCCTCGACGCTCATGAACACGCCGTCGCCCTCGCCCTTATTCGTTATAAACACCGGTTCACCTGTTTTCCTGGCGAGCTCGGATATGGCGTTGTAATCGTTGCGCAGGGCGGAGGAAGGCCGAATCTGCATATCCTCATCTCCTTATCAGCTTCTTGATATTATTATATCATGTTTTGCCTAAGATGCAAGCCGGGCCAAGGACGTTATTCATTCCCCGCCCTTCTCCGGCAGCTTTGCGGCGTCTTCGATGATATCCGTCACCAGCTTCATCGTCTTGGCGTTCCCGGCGCTGATGACAGGGCGGCCCATCTCCTGCTCCAGCTCTTTTCTCGCGTTGCCGGCGACGCGGCCGCCGCGTTGGGCTACGCTCAGGTTTTCGGCCATGCCCTCGGGCTTTTCGACCTGCGAGATGCCCGTCGTGCTCGCCTCGGCCAGCATATTCAGCACCAGCTCGAGGTCGCTCATGTTGTCGCGCAGGTTCTCCTTTTTGAGCCCCTTGAGGTCCTTATACTGCCGCGTGGTCATGCCTGACCAGGCCTTGCTTATCTCGTCCGTCAGTATCGCATACTCACGGCCCTTCTGTACGCCGCGTTTGCTCCACTCGTCCGTCAGCTCGTTGCGGATGCGTATCGCCAGCAGCCGCTGGTGCACCCACTCCTCGCTGTATCCCTTCTTGAGATACGTTTGGAGCGCGCGGTCGATGGCCTTCTCCGGGTCTATCGTCTCCTCGATGCGCTCGCGGCCTACCTGCGCCAGCCAGAGCTTGAAGGGCTCGGCCTTCGGCGAGGGGATGGACTGGATGATGCGCAGCAGCTGCTCCGTGTCCGCGACGTCGGTGAGGCGTTTTTTGCCATCGGTGGACTTCAATTTCAACTGTACGATATTTCCGTACAGTTCGACTGCGCCCTCGTATTTGAGCTTGCGTTTCAGGTCGCTCCAATACCTGCGCGGATTCTCGGAGCCGGTCAGCGCCCCGACCACATCCACGACAGAAAAATACCACTCCTCGCGCTCGGCGTCCCAGGCGGAGCGGATGGGCTGGTCCTCAAAGAGCTGCATCGCGTCGTTTCCCATGCTATGTACCCCCAATATTCTTTATCTCATTGTACCACGATTTGCTTCTAATTTCAATGTTTAGCGAACTTTTCGGGCCACTTCGGCCATGGCGGCGCAGAAGCGTTCCCACGGGTACAACGTTTTCAGCAGCGGGTCGCCCTCGCGGATTCGCATGGTGCGGCGGATTTCTTTCGGGATGACTACGCGGCCCAGGTCGTCTATGCGCCTGACTATGCCGGTGGCTTTCATGTGTATTTTCCTCCTGCCTTTATTTCTTTTTGCAGGAATTAGTATCCGCAGTTTCGTTTTACCTATGCGTCAGGTATTATTTGGCGTTGATAGTCCTTATTATCACGCTGTGAAAACAAAACCTGAACACGTACATCGGCAAAACAATACTTGAAGCTGTATGTGTTCAATAAAGACAATTAACCACTTTATCTATTTTTACAATCATGCGTACATCCAGCTAAAAACTTAGTGGCGCCGCTCACGCAGCGCCACTCCACCTAAACATATTTTATTTCATTCCAGTCTTTCAAAAAACTCCATGGCTTATTTAACAGTGTCCAGCTTGCCTCGAGCCTCAATATACTTTGCATATCCATCGGATACCTTTTCTTTCGCGACCAGAGTTGTTGGTATGAGCACTAGAAAGCAAATCAGGGCTCCTGGCCATAATGGAGCGATGCCCCATGGATTTCCTGCAAAAAACCATACTGCTGCGGTGGCTCCGCCTCCCAGCATTGACCAAAAAGCCGATTGCCCGTTTACCCGTGGCCAAATAAGCGCCGCAAGCAGTACTATACCTACAATAGAGCGTATTTGGAATGCACCAAGCATGTTGTCAAGTATTGAGCCGCCGTTCATTCCCAGCCATGTACCCAGTATCCCGGCAATAATTATTATGACATATGAAAATCTTAGCTGCTGCTTTTCAGTAGCGTCTTTTTTTATCGCAACAAGATACAAATCCTTTGTCATGGTAGCTGAAACAATGAGCAAAAGGGTCGGACCGGTAGACCATATGGCAGCAATAATCGCCATGCTTAGAATTCCGCTATATATAGGTCCCAAACTGTCAGCCATGCGAAACAGCGCACTGCTGGCATTTATGTCTGGAAGAGCCACCCTTGCACACATTCCTGTCAAAGCCGGCAGCACAGCAAAAGGTATAACCATAATTCCCGCCAAAACTATACCCCAATTTGCGCTACGTTTTGATTTTGCTCCGAAAAGGGCGCTCGTCACATTAGATGACGCGAGGAAGGATATGGCAGTTCCGAGGGCGCTGGCCAATGTGTTTGCAGGCCTCTCTCCTATTATTGAGAAAAAGCTCCTTGGCAGCTCCCCCGTGAGCACTTCAATCCCTCCAGCATGATCAACCGAGGCAACTGCCACAATGAATACGCCTACAAACATAACGGCTGTATGAACGACCCCCATCCAGGATATGCCGAACATTCCGCCGAAAATTGCAATCAATATAAAAAACGCGGTAAACAGCCAAGTAGTCAGTGTCTCATCCAGGCCAAGTAAAGGCGATAGGATTGTAGAGGCTGCCGTAGCTTGCGACGAATAGAGTATAACGTAAACGAGGGCTACTATGAACATCATTAGCGTTCTAACCCTCTGTCCAAACATTACTGCAAAGGCCTCCGGTATGGTCATGGCTCCATATCCCACCGACATGGCCCTGTAAAACTTTGAAACAGTGGCCGCAACCAGGAAACAGCCCAGGGCCATTCCCCAGTTGGCCCAGACAGCATTGGACAGCCCTCCAGAGTAGGCGTTGGCTGCATTACCTATTGTCCCGGCACCAGCTATGATTTCTGAGAACAGCAGCGCTGATACAACTATCATTGGCATAGAACGGCTTGCCGTGTAAAATGCGCTTGTATTCTGTTTGGCTCTTTTGACAAAATACAGTGAAACTGCAGCAGTCAGCACAAGATATCCCGCGATCATGGCGATTTGTGTCATATTTTACCTCTTTAACTCGCAACATTCTAGCTGAATAAATAGACTCCCCACCTCACTGCGGCGGGGAGTCGTGGCCAGCACCAGACTTAGACCTTCCTAATAATTCCGCTCTCGTAGAGCTTGTTAATCTCGGCTTCGCCGTAACCGAGATCGGAAAGTATATCGTCGTTATCCATGCCTATGGTCGGGCACCCTCTCCATATTTTACCGGGATTATTAGTGATCTTGGGCACGAGGGCAACGCCTCTGAGTTTCCTTCCGTCAACGGCGTCCCACTCTTTTATAGTCTCTCGCGCGATGTAGTGCGGATGCGTTTCCGTCATTTCATAAGTCATAACCCGGCTGCAGGGCACACCAATAGAGCAAAGTATATTCTCAACCTCTTCCGCAGTATTGTTACTGCAAAGTTCCTGAACTTTCTGCTCAAGGATATCTCCGCCTTCGGTCCCAACCTTGGCAAAGTTCTGTGTTGCCGGGAAAGGCTCTATGCCAAACTCATAGCCAAAAAGCCTAAGCCCCTTTTTCATGACACCTGCACCGAGGAACATGAGATATACATAGTTTCCGTCCTTGCACTTATAGGTGCCCCAGCAAGCGGTGACATCGTTATGAGCACCGACAGGTCCGGTGTGGACACCACGGTTATACCAGTCCATCGGACGCTGATTCTGGAATCGTATAGCCATCTCGTACTGGGCAATGTCAAAGCTCTCGCCCTTGCCGGTCTTTTCCGCCCAGCGAAGAGCAGCAATGATATTTGCAAGGCCGCTAAGTCCGGCGAGGTAATCCGTAGGAATTTCCCTTGCAGGGAGGGGCTCTCTGTCCGCGAAGCCCTGCATGCCCATGCTGCACGAGAAAGCCTGGCAGACCGGGTCATAACAACCGCGGTTCACATAGTCGGGATCTCCGCTCTGACCATAGCCGGAGTAGTGGGCGATGACGAGCCTGGGGTTCCAGGACCACAGCACCTCATCGGTAAGTCCCCATTTCTGATAAGTTCCGCCCTTGGATGACTCAATGAAAATATCTGCGTCCGTTAGGAGTTTTTTCAGGATTTCGCGTCCTTCCGGAGTGGGAATGTCGAAGGAAATATTACGCATGTTTTTGCGGTCACACTCTGCACCCATACCGCCCTTACCGCGGTTGGTGTCCGGAGATTTGGTGCTCTCTATCCATATGACATCGGCGCCCATCTCCGCCATGAGGGAGGCGGCTATCGGGCCCGCAACAACGGTAGACGCGTGAACAACCTTGACCCCTCGAAGCATGCCAAACTCAGGAACATCCGCTCTTTTTGCCATTTTATGAAACACCTCTTTCATGTTGTTCGAACAATGCCCCGAATTCCCGGGGCATTGTTTTTAATAACTGTACGTACTCAGCAGTAGCCAAGCATCATCCACACAGGGATGCTGGCCATGCAGGCTACAAGGTTTATACCCATGTACACCACGTTCATCTGGAATGTATCCTTGAAAGATACCATCTTATCGTTAGTCGCCGCAAGGCAGGTGGCAAATGTGACGTTATTGCCGGCGTAGTGCCAAACGAGAGTGGCGCAGTAACCAGTAAAGAGGATCGGGAAGGTATGTATACCGTATTCGGCGCAGATGCCACCGAATATGGCATAAATGATGGTGATAGCCGCGGTCTGCGAAACGACAACTATACGCATGATGTAAACGACTATACAAATCACAGGTATGAGCAGCCAAATGTTGCTGACAACAGGCGCCAGCACGGGCGCGAGCACTTCGGCCAGATAGCTGGACCAGCCCATCTTGGAAAGCAGCGACGCCAGAGAGTAAATCGTGCCTATAAATACGACCGAAGACCATGCGATGCTGTTTTTGAAGTCCGGGGCTGCCAGGATGCCGGTGATGAACATTACCAGCAAAACGACGAGGGAAACCATCGTAGCATCAATACCAGTGACAGAGGTAAGCATCCAGCCGAGAAGGGCTATAACGAGCAGGACTGCGGTGATCTTCTCTTTCGTGCTCATGGGACCAAGGGCATCAAGCTGTTTTTTAGCCAGGCCGGTCTCAGTCTTCTCCACACTAGCCTTAGGCTTGTAAAGCAGAATGACTGCGAAATAAGTAAGGACTATAACAACAATCATCCACAGCCATGTGCCAGAGAACCATTTCATCCAAGTCATGGCCGGAGCCTGATCTTCGGGCATCATGCCTATAAGGGTAGCAACAGGCACGGCGCCGCTGAAGAAAGCCATTCCAACTACAGTAGTAACTATGGCCACGACCGCAAACAGACCTCTTGCGCCCTTACTTCCCTTTTCATATTTCAGAGCCTCGGATACCTGGGCAGAAAACGGCGCGAGTATTGCAGCCTTCGCATTAAGGCTAGGGATGAGGGGGCTTATGATAAGTCCGGTTGTAAACAGAGCGATGACCTGTCCCTGGAAGCTCTCAGGAAACAGTCTGAGTATCATATAAGACAGGCGCTTGAGCAGGCCGCTTTTGGCAACACCCGCAGACAGACCAAAGGCACCAATAACAAGCCACACCGACGAACCGGCAAACGGCGAGAACGCCTCGCTAAAAGAGCAGACTCCAAATATTACAAACGCGCTCAGGCCAACAAGAGTTATGACAAAATCCGGCCATACATTCAGAACCATCCAGATTATCAGGCACACGAAGATTCCCGCAAATCGCATTGACGCAACAGTCAATTCACCCGGAGGCGAAATAAAGGAAATCGCCAGCGCTATGAGTATCGGGACAATGATCTTGATTAGCTTTAATACTGCGGAGCTGTTTTTCTTATCCATTTCCCTTCACCTTTCTGTTTAATCACAAGTGGATTTACTTTGTAATTTCCTTCTGAAGAGCACGGCCAGCAATGTGGACCATGATTTGGTCAGTGCCTCCACCTATACGATGCATCCTGGCATCACGCCAGAGCCTTGCAACACGATGGTCCTCCATATAGCCAATGCCTCCAAGAATCTGCATAGCGTCATCTGCCACCTCAAAACCCGCCTGGGCACAATACAGCTTGCAGAGGTTAGCATCTATTCTTATGGACATACCGTTATCCTTTTTCCAGGCAGTCTTGTACAGGAAGTTGCGCATGTTTTCAATCTTTATGTACATGTCGCAGAGCTTCTCCTGTATGAGCTGGAAGGAACCGATGGTCTTGCCGAACTGCACACGCTGGGTAGCGTACTTGAGCGCGTCGTTATAGCAGCAGACCGCGATGCCCAGGGAATCGGCAGCGATTACAAGCCGCTCGACTTCAAAGTTCTTCATAATCGTGAAGAAACCCTTTCCCTCTTCGCCAACCATATCGCTCTCATCAATGACCACGTTGTCAAGATAAACTTCACACATACTCCTCGTTCGATGTCCAACCTTGTGCATGGGTTTGACCTTAATACCAGGGCTATCCATGGGCACAAGCCAAGTGGTCATGGCCTTGTTGGGCGGCACATCCTTCTTGCTGAAGTCCCGAGCCATGCAAAGCATGTACTTTGCACGATCGGCATCAGTGCAGAAGGTCTTGTGACCATTTATCACTATTTTTCCATCGCGTCGCTCAAAAGAAGTTGCTATGGCATTGCTGTCTGAACCCGCCTGGGGTTCGCTGAGGCCAAGGCAAAATCCCATTCCGTCACCTGCCATAAGGCAGTCAATGACTTTCTTCTGCTGTTCAGGAGTTCCAAAGTTCAGCATGTCATCCACCTGGAGCATCGCACCCAGACCCGAGGGGAAACCATGGCTATAAACCTGCTCTCCTACCATGATCAGCGTCTGCGTATCCACTTCAACTCCACCGAACTTTTCAGGGATGCCAAGCAAACCAAAGCCCGCCTCTATTGCCGCAAGCTTATACTCTTTGAGCGGCTTTTGCTCGGCCTCACACTTCTGGATGTAGTTCTCGTCAAAGTCGCCCCTGGCAAAGAACTCGTCGATGCTTTCCAAAAGCAGTTCCTGTTCCTCTGTTTTTCTGAAATCCATACATATCTCCTTTCCGGCGTGTATTGCCGCTGTTAAAAGCGTGGCAAACTTACACCCTTTGTCTTGCGCAACCTTCGTGCCAAGTCCCTCCTCCTCTGTTAAGGCAACCGGATAGTTGTTCTTCACCGCTCATCGTACGGAATTCTGCCCTGTGCTTCCGCCTTATCTCGCCCTATTCAGCCTGCTTTCTCAGGCAGCAGCTGTAGCGTATGTCAACAATGTAACAATACATTATTGTATCGATGCGCTACAGTTCTGGACATTATTGGCAAGTGTCCGAGCTTTATTGACAGACTTGTTGATAATTTTATATAATGATTTCTGGTTTCATTTGACCAACGCGATACACTGCGCAACACAGACGGCTACATATCCGTGCCGCTATGCTCAGATGGGGGGACTCATGTGGAACGCGAAAATTTTTTTCCTGTACAGGACGAAAGGGTTCTGGCACTAATAAGAGATTCGCATCTCAGGTGCCGGGCAACCGGTGTCCCGGAGTACACGCAGGCACTCCCGGAAGTTTCTCAGGAGGCTAAGGAGGTCTGCCGGAAACATGTATCTGGACACACAATACTTATTAGGGAGTCGTCTCCGGAGTATTTCACCAATTTAACCAATGCGCTTGAAACTCACGGTGCACTGCTAATGTACGTTGCCCCTAACCTGGACGTCTATGCCCGTTATGGCAGCCAGGAACTCAAGGACGAACTCAGAAACATAAATTTTCGCTTTGGAACCAACCTTTCCGAGGACAACGTTGGTACTAATGCGGCCGCACTCTGCGACGCCGCGGGCTGCGGCGTATGGACCATAGGAGAGCAAAACTATTCTGCAGCCCTAAGGCCGTATGCTTTTTACGCCTTTACAGTACACGCAAAGTACAACCGAATGACCCATGTTCTTCTTGCTACGCGTCGCGAAAGGCTGGACCCGGCTCTTGCAGGGCTTTTCCGGTTGATTGAAGCAACAGAATCCGTCTTTTCTTCAGGTATGTTGACCGAGGATGTTATCCTTAAGGAAGCATTGTTTCAGGATAATTACAGCGAAAGGCAGACCGAAAATCTTTTGCTCATAGTCGGCAGCAGTGGAAAGATAATCTACGCAAACAATCTGTTCTATACCATCTTCCGCACCTCTTACAAGGAGGTCATAAACTTTCCATTGGAGCAAATCGTGCCTGAGCTAAGCTACGCCCTTGAGGGACTGCGCGACCAGGCGCCCCTCCCTTCTCCCAGGCGAGTAAAGTTTTCCGCGTTGGGCCCGGCGGAATACTCTGTCACCTGTACTCATGCCAGTCAACAAATACACAGCAACGGCCTTGCCATAACCATTCAAAGAGTAATCACACCGGTGCAAAGCAACGCCAAATCCGAAGGCGAGGCCCGCTACACCTTTGACGATCTGGTCGGCACATCGGAGGATTTCAAGCAACTCAAACGCTTTGCAGAACGCATAGCTGCTACAAACTGCACGGTGCTGATACGCGGAGAGAGCGGCACTGGTAAGGAACTCTTCGCCCACTCCATACACAATGCTTCAGAACGCTTTGATAAGCCTTTTGTCTCAATAAACTGCGCTGCCATCCCCAGAGAGCTCATAGGCAGCGAGCTCTTTGGCTACGTGGGAGGGGCCTTCACGGGAGCCAGCCGCACAGGTGCCAAGGGAAAATTCGAGCTTGCAGATGGCGGAACTCTTTTCTTAGATGAAATTGCTGAGATGCCGCCTGATATGCAGAGCGTCCTTCTGCGTGCCCTAGAGGAGGGCACCATCACTCGCATAGGCGGAAGCAAGCCCATACCCGTGGACGTGCGTCTCATTGCCGCCACCAATCAGAAGCTGGAGGACTATATTCGCTCCGGGAAATTCCGCTTGGACCTCTACTATAGGCTAAACATCATTTCTCTTAATATGATCCCTTTGCGCGAGCACAAAGACGACATAAACGTGCTTGCAGATTATTTTGTAACCAAGTTTTCCGAGCTGCATGGAAAGCCATGCGACGGCATTTCCGCCGAAGCACGGAATGTACTCCGGGCTTACAATTGGCCAGGGAATATTCGCGAGCTGCGCAATGCAATAGAGCACGGTATCGTCATCCTGGATACACGGTTTATTGAACTGAGGCACCTGCCTCAGGAAATCTCAGGGACGGCGTATTGGCGCGCATCCTCGAGCCTCCAAAACAATGCCAGCCGGAAATCCATGTCCGACCTGCGCCGGGAAACCGCTGAGCAGCTCATGAAGGAGTTCGCAGGCAACAAGTCCCGCGTGGCCAAACAGATGGGCATTGCAAGGACCACACTCTACCGAATTCTTAAGCAACGCTGAGCGCCATTCTCTATACCGAAACATCCCCATTTTGTGCGCCAAAATGGGGATGTATTTTTTTGCCTGGCAGTTGGCACGGAATTTGCGAAATAATTAACACGAAAACATCTGCTTTAATTCTATGGAGCAGGAAAATGAGAGGTGTCGTATGAAAATTTTCGTATGCTGTAAGTTTATCCGCGACGACAACGAGCTGACAGTAAATCCGGACAGGTCAATCAACGCGGATTCCGCCCCTTGGATGATAAGTCCATATGATCTGAACGCAATAGAGGCCGCAATGAAGTTATCGTCCTCTGTAGAAGGCAGCACAGTAGAGTTAATTTCTGCCGCCGGGGAGGTACTTGACAATACCAAGATGCGCAAAGCCGTGCTCTCAAGGGGCCCGTCGAAGCTGTATGGTATTAAAGTTAAGGAATGCGGAGATCTCTATTCCACCGCTGCGCTGCTGAGTCGTGCTATTCAGCGGGCAGGCGGCGCCGACCTAGTCGTCTGTGGTGAAGGCAGTGGTGACATGTACACTCAGGCGCTTGGAAACATGCTCGCCGCTTTTTTGGAGGTACCGGCGCTTAATGCTGTAGATTACCTTGCATGGGAGGATGACTCAGTCATTGCCCGTCGAGTCAGTGACAGCCGTACAGAGACCTTCCGGCTTAATGGGCCCGCAGTGGTTTCAGTCACGAGCGATATCTGCCGCACCCACATTCCTTCGATGAAGGACATACTTGCCGCTGGTAAGAAGCCCGTTGAGATTTGGGAAGGCTCCGAACTTTCAGAACAGCCTGCAGTTTCACAGACCTTGTCCATACTTGCTCCCGAACGCACTGAGCGCAGCCAGGTAGTCTTCCGGGCCGGAGACGAAGGCGGAGTGGAAGCATTCGCAAGGGCAATAAAAAAGTATCTATAAGAGGAGCTTTTAAGATGAAAAACATTTTTGTATTCGCCAATGACGCCGCAAACGTGTCTGAACTGACCTCAGGTGCGGCGGCTATCTGCGATCAGGTCACACTCATCACCTCCGGCAGCACCTACGGCTGCGCCTCCGTTGTATATACCTATCCCAGCAAGCTCTCAGCTGCAAATATACTGCCAGCTGTTACCGCCCTGGTAAAAGATTCAGATGCCGAGCTCCTGCTGTGCGAAAACAGCAACGACGGCAAGCTCGTGGGCGGCTACTGTGCTGCAAAGCTTGGAGTGAGCCCCATGTGCGACTCACAGGGCCTCGAGTATGGCGTAGACAGCTTGGTGTCCACCCGCCTGGTATACGGCGGCAGCGCTGTAAAAACTGAGAGAAGTCCCCTGCCCTCAGTGGTTGTGATGAATCCTGGTGTGTTTGAAGCCAAATGCTGCGGCAGCGCTCCCGCAATTCGCGAGCTTGCTGTCAACTGCTCCGAAGGTTTGTCGCTTGTCGGAACCAGTGCACTGGAGGCCTCTACTGTCAACCTCGCTGCCGCGAAACGTGTTGTCGGCGCAGGCCGCGGTCTGGTGTCCGCTGATAACATACCTGCCCTTGAAAAACTGGCCGGGCTCCTGGGAGCAGAGATAGGCTGCACGCGTCCCGCTGCAGAGGAGGAGAACTGGTTTCCGAAGGAGCGTTATATAGGCGTATCCGGCTGCATGCTAAAGCCCAATCTCTATCTTGCCATCGGGATTTCCGGCCAGATACAGCACATGGTAGGCGTTAACCAAGCTAACGTCATTTTCTCGATAGACAAAAATGAGAATGCGCCCATAGTAAGCCAGTCCGACTATTGCCTTATAGGCGACGTTAGCAGCGTTCTCCCGGCTATCATAGAACAGCTTAGCTAATAATCCGGACGGCGCGGGATATAAAACCGAAAGGAGTGTACCATAATGTACGGGCTTGGCAGCCTGGTTACAAAAGCCGCGCGCTTTTTCCCCAACAGGATGGCCGTCGCTGACGAGAATGGCTCTTTTACCTATCTTGCGCTCAACGACATGGTGAACCGCACGGCAAACTATTTACTATCACACGGTTTTGAAAAGGGTTCCCGAATGGCCTTTCTATGTGACAACTGCAAGGAGTTTGCCGTAATGTATCTGGCAGCCCAGAAGTCCGGTATAGTTGCTGTTCTGCTCAACTACAGAGCCACTCGGGATGAACTCTCAAGGGATGTGCGTAGGTCCCATTGCGAGGCGATTTTCTACGCACCGAAGTGGAAGGACATTATATCCGAGCGCTGTCTGGGTGGTAGTGATGTACGGTTGTGTATAAGTTTTGGTAACGAAATGCCCTATGGGCATCTGAGCCTGGAACATATGTGCGAGGCCACCGATGGTTCAGAGCCTGAGGTGGAGATAGCAGAAACAGACCTGTCCACCGTACTTTATACCAGCGGGTCCACAGGCCTTTCCAAAGGCGTAGTTCGCACCCACAGAATGAGCTACGAATATGCCATGCAGATAGCCGCCGAACATGAGTATTACAAAACCGAACCCATCTGCATACTGTCACACAGCCCACTTTTCCATACCGGCGGTCTGAGCATGCTGCTAAAAGCCCTGGCTCTATGCGGCTCATATATAGGCGTAAACGGGGTCGATCCCGAGCGCATAGCTCCATTGATTGAAAAATATCGTGTAAATCAGCTTTTCCTGGTCCCGCCCGTGAACATCATGCGTCTAAGCGGTAGCCCTGCGATGCAGGAGCATGACGTATCCAGTGTGAACCATATATGGGCTACCGGCGGTAAGCTGTCTGTGGAATACGTCCGCACAATGCTTGAACTGTTCCCCGGAGCCAGGGTAAAAACCTCATACGGTGGCACTGAGTTCTGTGCCGCCAGCAGCATAAGCTTCGTGCTCAGTCCCGATGAGCTTGAGAATAATACTGAACTTATCGACAGTGCGGGCTATATAGGTATGTTTGTTGATGCCCGGCTCATAGACGAGAACGACACTGAGGTCGAACCCGGCCAACCTGGAGAACTTGTAGTCTCCTCTCCCTTCGTTATGAAGGAGTACCTTGACGATCCGGAAGAGACAGCGAAGGTGCTCCGAGGCGGCTGGTATTATACCGGCGACGTATTTCGCATAGACGAAACCGGACTTCTGCACTTTCTGGACCGAAGAAGCGCCATGATAAAGACCGGTGGTGAAAACGTCTACCCGAACGAAGTCGAATCCGTGCTGCGTGAGCACCCGGACATAGTTGACTGCGCCATAATTGGGCTTCCAGACGCCAAGTGGGGCGAAGCCGTTGCAGCGGCCATCGTACCCGGTCCCCGCGGCATAGATCTCGCAGATGTTGCCGCCTTTGCGCGTGAAAAGCTCGCAGGTTACAGGAAACCTCGGTACTATCTGCTGCTTGACAGTCTCCCGCGCATGGCTTCCGCCAAGATTGACCGGCGTGCCCTTCTGGATGGAGAGAAATACAAATTTATTTCAATAGACGATATTGTTTGATTGATAACGTTACCTTTGCATTTATTACGCATTTTGGGGAGAAAAATTACTATGGATACTGCACTGAAAAATGCCCTTACCCGGCTTACTGAACTTCTTGGTGAAAACCGCATATATACAGCAGAAGGAATCGGGCAAGATTACTGCCATGATGAATTGGCCGGAGGGGCAAGCTATGCACCCGACGCAGTGGTAGAGGCAAATATCACAGAGGAAATTGCGGCAGTACTGCAGTGCTGCTCCGACGCAGGTGTGCCCGTAACGGTGCGCGGCGCTGGTACAGGTAAGGCCGGCGGCGCTGTGGCCGTAAAAGGCGGCGTTGTGCTCTCGCTTAAGGGAATGAACAGGATACTCGCGTTTGACGAGGCAAGCGGTATGCTGACGGTACAGCCCGGTGTGCTGCTTCAGGATGTCAAAGCTGAGGCCGGAGCCCACGGTCTTAATTATCCGCCAGACCCAGGTGAGCAGACGGCAACCATAGGCGGCAATGCCGCCACGAACGCTTCTGGTCCAGCTGCGCTCAAGTACGGCAGTACACGAGATTACATTGCCGACGCCACTCTGGTTCTCGCGAACGGTAGCGTGGTAAAGCTGTCGGACAAGCCTGAATACACCGCGGCGCTCGGCAGCGAAGGTACCCTTGCTGTAATAGCAGAGCTGACGCTAAAGCTCATAAAACGCCCTGCAAAAGACGTGGTGCTGCTAATGCCTTTTGTGGACACGGAAAGCTGCATAAACGCTGCAGCAAAGCTTCTCGAGTACAAGCCCTCCGTTCTGGAATATCTGGACACTGATATAGTGGAGTTTTCAGGTAACGTCACAGGTAATCCCGTATTTCCCGTAAATATGGACGGAGAGAGAGTCGGGGCAACACTAATGCTCCAGTTGGAGGGGGAAAGCGACGACGAGCTTGACGAACAGATGGAAGCCGTAGCGGAACAGGCCGAGGAACTGGAATGCCTGGATATCCTTGTTGTGGACACGCCCACGCTCAAGCGCGACGTCTGGGCAGCGCATGACGCATTCCACACGTCTTTGGAGACTGCCAAGTGCGAAATTGAGTTGAACATAGGCCTTCCTGCTGAGCACATGGCAGAGTTTGTCGATTACGTCAAGGCGCTTGGCGAGGCAAATGGACTTAGAGTCATGGTATACGCTCATGTTGGCAGTGGAGGAATGCATGTACATGCGGTGGCAGACATGGCTAAAGAGGACTTTGCCGCAGCAACAGCGGAATTCAGCCGCGAAGCGTACTCTATGTGCGCCAAGCTGGGCGGAGACCTCGTCGGAGAGTATGGTGTAGGCTATTCGAAAGTGGAAAGCTTCAGGGCGCTTGCGCCAGAAACTTATAACAAGTTTGCGGCGCAGAAGTCAAAGTTTGACCCGATGGGGATGCTCAATCCCGGAAAGGTGGTAGGCTAATGCTTCAGATACTAGTCTGTGTGAAACAGGTCCCGGATGTGGATCAGATGAAGATGGATCCAGAAACGGGCACGCTGATAAGGGCAGGGGTCCCTGCCATTCTGAATCCATTGGATGCAAATGCGCTCTCAGCCGCTGTAAACGTTAAGGAAACTTGGGGCGGAGAGATAACAGTTATAACGATGGGCCCTCCAAATGCTGAAGCTGCATTGCGCGAATGTCTTTCGGTTGGTGCCGACCGTGCAATCCTCGTAACGGACCGTGTATTTGGAAATGCGGACACTCTGGCAACCAGCTACTCTGTCGTCTCCGCAGCCAAGCAATATGGGGAATATGACCTGATTTTCTGCGGCAAGGAGACGTTGGATGGTGCAACGGGGCAGATGGGCGCACAGCTGGCCGAGAGGTTTGACTCTGCACAGGTAACGAGCGCCAGTCTAATAAAAGAAGTGGACGAAAATGGGCGTAAGCTCGTGGTAGAGCGCGAGCTCGAAACCGGAGTAGAGACGCTCGAGGTGAAAATGCCCTGCCTGTTCACGATGGAAAAGACAAACTATCCGGCGCGCATACCGAATCTCAAAGGCAAAATGCGGGCTAAAAAGGCAGAAATAATAACGGTTACAGCAGATGATATACCTGAGCTGGACAGAAAACGCGTCGGAGACCCTGGTTCACCGACGAAGGTGCCGCGAATGTTCCCGCCCGTTCTGCCAGAACCCGGCATTATCATAGACGAGGGCAGCGTAGAAACAAGCGTATCAAAGCTGTTCACGCTTATTAGGGACTGAAAAGGGGGCACTAGTATGGAAAAAAGCATGTACAAGGACATGTGGGTCCACATAGAAACAAACAGCGGCAATGTGCACCCGGTTGGTCTGGAGTTGTGTTGCGAAGTACGAAAGCTGTGCGATCTGTCTGGTGACAGACTTTTTGCCGTCATAGCTGGCGAACTTAAAGATACCGAAGCAGATAAAATCAAAGATTGCGGCGTGGACGGGCTTATTTTGGTCAGCGGCACCGGTTACGAGCGCTACAACACAGAGGCATATACGCACCTGTATACAGAGCTGTGCCGGAAATACCGGCCGAGCGCAGTTTTTGTGGGCGGCACAACGAACGGAAGGGACTTTGCGCCGAGATTTGCTGCACGCCTGGAGACAGGCTGCACGAGTGATGCCACCGAGGTCATATACAATGCCGACAGTGGGGACATAGAGTTTGTTGAACCCGCCGCCGGCGGCAAGATCATGGCTGTCATAACCATACCGGAGCTCCGACCGCAGGTAGGTACGATTCGCCCTGGAACGTTTAAGCACGCTCCCACAGGGCGCAAGGCTGATATAGAAGTGATAACAGAGGAGATCTCTTATCCTGAATCGGAAATACGCAGCAAGCTGTTAGGATTTACAGAGAACGCATTTGACCCCGAACTGGACATCTCCGACTGCGAGACTATAGTGTGCGTGGGTGCCGGCTTAAAGGAAGAAAGTCTGTCTAAATACCAGGAGTTAGCAAAGCTGCTGGGAGGCAAGCTGGCGTGTACGCGTCCTGTAGTAGACAGGGAGCTTCTGCCGTACAAACTGCAGGTCGGCCAGTCCGGCGTTATGATAAAACCAAAGCTCTACATAGGCTTCGGCATATCCGGAGCTGTAAACCACGTTACAGGCATAGACGCCGCCACTTTCGTCGCAGTAAACAACGACCCCTCGGCAGCTATCTTCAACTACTGCGATTATGGCATAGTTGCAGATATGGATGAAGTCTGTGACGCCATGATTGCCGCACTGAAAGGTTGATGGGCAAACCGCTCCAGCTGCAGTGCAGCTGGAGCGGGCGCAAGCTAGCATATCCAGAAGGAGCCGGCAATGCAGCTGAAATTTGAACAATCCCAAAGGCAAACAAACACCATAACCCGGCAGCTCATTCAGAATGTCGAAATACTTCAAATGAGCTCTCAGGAACTCATGGAATATATCTGCGAGCAGGCGACGGAAAATCCTGTGATAGATATGGATGCGCTGGGTTTCCACGAATTTCAGAGCAATAGTAATTTGCTGCGCAGCAGCGAAAGACGTGACTACTCTTACAGCAAAACAGACGACGGCACGGACGTTCGTGATAGTATTCGCGGACGGACCTACGGCGACAGTCTAAAAGACAACCTCCTTATGCAGCTTTCTTCCCTCGGGCTCAGCAATCCAGAGAATCAGATCTGCCAGTATCTCATAGCCTGTGTAGATTCACGCGGCTATCTCAACGAGGACTGCAGAGCTGTAGCTGAATCCTTTGAAACGGAGCCGGATGTGGTACAGCACTGCATGGAGCTGCTTCGCAGCTTTTCCCCTCCCGGCGTATGCGCCGCAGGGCTTAGAGAATGCCTTGCCGCACAAATTGCCCTGCATCCTGGTGACACGATTGCCGCACAAATCATAGATCATCATCTCGAAAGTTTGGCACGTGGCCACTATGCTCAAATATCCAAGGCCTTGGGTGTTTCCACAGTAGAGATTCGCGCTGCCGCAGAGAGGATAAGGCAACTGTCTCCAACTCCATCTGCCGGGTTTGACGATATGGACAATATCTATTACACGTTTCCGGATGCTCAGATAAGCGTTGAAAACGGCGAATTAAAAGTCAGTTTGTGCCAGTCATATACTCCTTGCTTAAAGATAAGTCGATATTATGAGCAGCTCTTAAAAGAAACAAACGATGAAGATGTCAAGGAATACCTAGGGAAAAACCTTCACTCTGCGGAATGGCTTATAAAGTGCGTTTCACAGCGAGAAAACACGCTTCTCGGCTGTATTGAGGCCATTGCTGCGATACAGCGCGAGTACTTTCTCGGCAACAGCCCGGTTCTCGTTCCCATGACCCTTGGTGACGTTGCAGATCGTATGGGAGTTCACAAGTCTACCGCCAGCAGAACAATACGCGGCAAGTTCATACAGTGCAGTGCAGGCGTACTGCCGGTCAAAAGCTTTTTTGTCCAAAAGCTGGGCGGCAAGAACAGTGAGCATGATTCTGCAGATCTGGCCCGATCTATGATATTGCAGATTGTGGACAATGAAAACAAACGTGCCCCCCTCTCAGACCAGAAGATATGTGAACTTATGGCAAAGAACGGTTTGGATATTTCCAGAAGGACAGTGGCAAAATACCGCGAAGCCCTAGGTATACCTGGGACTTTCATACGTAAAACCTCGAAATAAACCAAACATTTAGCAAAAGGCGAAGCCAAGCAGCTCCGCCTTTTGTTTTTCATTCTAAGTAAAAACACATCCGGTCTTCGTTCGCTGATTTTTGGCTGCTTCTCTGCTTTCAGCTGCCGTGCCTGCAATAGGCACGCACGGTCAGTCCGAACCACACCGGGATCTGTACCGCAGCAGCGATGAGGAGGATATATGGAGACCAGGTCACAAAATTCCCGATCCACAAAAACCTCAGTCCCGTAAGCTCGTCCATCATCGCCCCCGTCAGCGAAACTCCGCCGGACGGCAGGCAGATACGGAGCCAATTAAGCAGATTCCCCTCCGCCGCAGCAAAGCCCCGGCCGAAGCTTCCGCCCGCCATGAACATGCGTATCACCGTTGGTATAAGCACTACCGCCGCCGACAGCGCCAGAGCGGCGAGCGGACTTTTAAAACGCGACGACAAAAAAAGAGTAAAGCTGCACGTCGCAAGGAAGGAGAGCGCGGCCGACAGCACGATCCACCCCAGCACCCCCATCGCGTCGAGGCCCTGGGGATTGAATGCCACCTGCAGCAGCTCCGCAGAGGTGATGTCGTCAAAACCGAAGGCCAGATACATAACCGCCAGAAATACGCCCAGGCAAAGCGCGAAGACGCCTGAGCTGATGAGGAGCGCCGAGCCCGTCTTTGCCGCGGCGAGCCGCCCACGTCCGTGTCTTGTGCAGCGCAGGATGTCGTCTGCACCGCTTGCATAGTCGGAAGAAAAGACAGGCGCGGCAATGATAACGCAGATCAGCGTCACAAGAAACGCGCAAAGGCCGAAGTTAGCAAAGGCGCTCGTCGAGCCGATGCCGTAGCTGTAACTGAAATCCCCGCTCTCCGTGCTGAGCCGGGACATGGCGTATTCGACCGCCTGAGGCGTCTGCTCGTATTTCTCCTTCAGGGTCTGCTCCAGGGTGGACAGCCGCTCCTGGTAATAGTTCAGAGCCTGCTCGGAAGAGATGTCCGCAGAGGTCAGGGCCGCGCCGAATTCGTCTGAAAATGCGTTGAATATCCAGGTGTACACGGGCGAATACGGCCCCAGCACCCTGCCGCTTATCTCGGGCGGTATATCGTAATCCGTGCCGTAGAGCTCCAACAGCTCGTGGTGCAGCGCCACGGCGGAGGCGAAGAGCTCCGGCGTCACCTCGCCGCGGATGACGGAATACCGCTGCCTGTTTTCCTCGTACACACTGATGCCCCGGACTATCTCCGTATGCCCGTCGTGGTCTATGTACTTGACCACCTGCCTCACGGTCGAAAGGGCGGAGCTCAGGCATATGAGCAGGGCTATGGCCGCGAGGAACCAGGTCGAGCGGGTTTTGAGGATACGTTTCAATTCGGCTCTCAGCATATCTCTCCCTCCCTGCTTGCGGCCTCGCGCCTGAACAGCCACAGGTACAGGTCCTCAAGGCGCGGCTCTGCCGGGAGTGAGCCGGGTATCTCCGGGGCATCGGATATATATCGCACTCCGACCTGACCGCCGGGCTCGCCCTTCATGCTCACGATGCGCACTGCCTCCTCATATTGCGGCAGCTCGTCCTGCCGTATCACGGCGGTAAACACCTTGCCTGCAACGGCCTCAAGCAGCTCCTCCGTTTTACCGGCGCAGATGACCCTTCCATCCTTCATTATCACGTTCTGCGCAGCTATATACTCGACATCCGAGACGATATGAGTGGAGATGAGCACGATGCGCCCCTGAGCAAACTCTGACAGGAAATTCCGAAACCGCACCCGCTCTCCGGGGTCGAGGCCGCCCGTCGGCTCATCCAGTATGAGCACATCCGGGTCGTTCAGCATGGCCTGCGCTATCCCGACGCGCCTCTGCATACCGCCGGAGAGCTTTTTTATCTTCTTTTTCCTCACCTCGGTCAAACTTAGCAGCTCAAGCAGCTCCTCCGTCTTTTTTCTGCACTCCAGCCTGCCTATGCCCTTGAGCGCCGCCACGTATTCGAGATAGTCCGTGACCGTGAACTCGGGGTAGAAGCCGAAGCTCTGCGGCAGGTAGCCCAACGCGTCCCTGTATGCCTCGCCCAGATCCCGGATATCCACGCCGTCATAGAGCACGCGCCCCGAGCTGGGCGGCAGGATGCCCGCAAGCATCCGCATCAGCGTCGTCTTTCCTGCGCCGTTGGCCCCTATAAGCCCCCACACGCCGGGCGTTATCGAAAGCTCTACGCCGCTCACGGCCGTCTTTTTGCCGTAGCGCTTGCTTAGTCTCCTTATCTCCAGCTCCATATCACACCTCCTGAAATTCCGCCGCTCCCTGAGTCAGA
>OGWU01000778.1_pt1 | contig 20327 bp, 22 predicted proteins | sample 1576071 | NCBI WGS metagenome assembly OGWU01 (sample SAMEA3541582, study PRJEB24748) | human gut metagenome | biome: human gut; feature: human-associated habitat; material: faeces | place: China | collected 2012
GACATGTATCGTCAGACTGACCGCCATTAAGTCAGGAAGATGAACAATTATTGCTGGACATGCACGAGTTTCTTGTCAATTCACAGGATGAAGACATTTCTGAAAAATATCAGTTACGTCCAGCAGTCGGTATTGCAGCTGTACAATTAGGTGTTTTAAAAAGAATGTGTGCTATTCATGTTTTGACATATGATCACGATGGAAATATAAAAAAAGCAGATGACTATGCTCTTGTTAACCCTAAAATTGTATCATATACAGAAAAACAGTCCTATTTAAAAGATGGGGAAGGATGCTTAAGTGTCAACGAAGAAAGAGAAGGCTATGTTCCAAGACATGCTAAAGTTACTGTAAAGGGTTATGATGTTTTAACCCATCAAGATGTGACAATTGTCGCAAGAGGTTTCTTATCAATCTGTCTACAGCACGAACTTGATCACTTTGATGGTGTTCTATTCTACGATCACATTAATAAAAACAATCCTAAAGCACCGATTGCTAATGCGATGATTGTAGAATAAAATGATATATTATCTTTTCAAATGATTTCCAAAATTATGGAAATCTTTTTTGTATAAACATATCTTAAATATCAAAAAAGAACTATGATTCACTATAAATCATAATTCTTTTTTATTAATCAATTTGTTCAAACGCCTGATTTAAATCATCAATCAAATCTTCAACATTTTCTAACCCTACAGAAATACGAATTGTTCCTTGTTGAACACCACCAGCCAGTCTTTCTTCCTCACTCATTTGTGCATGTGTTGTTGAAGCAGGATGTGTTAATAAACTTCTTGAATCAGCAAAATTTGTGACATGGGTAAATAACTAGGGATGATTAATAACAGACTTACCAGCCTCTAGTCCACCTTTCACACCAAAAGTAAACAAACCTCCAAATCCTTTTGGAAAATATTTTTGACACAATTCATATGAACTATGACCTTCTAATTCAGCATAACTCACCCATTCTACTTTTTCATGATTCTGTAAAAATTCAGCAATTTTTCTTGTCCGGCGGCTTTGCAGCTCCTCCTCCTCGCCGGGGCGCAGCTTGGCTCGCTCCAGCTCCTGGAGCTGATAGGTCAGGGTATCCACCCGCCGGGCCTTCTCCGCCTCGTCCATTTCCAGGGCCTGCATCTGCCGCCGCAGGGCGGCCATGGCCTGGTTTTTTTCGCGATACTCCGCCAACAGCTGCTCCGTCCGGCCAAAGCTGTCCAGATACAGCAGGTGCTGCTCCTCGTCCAGCAGTTGCTGGCCATCGTGCTGGCCGTGGATATTCAGCAGGCGGCTGCCCAGGGTGCGGAGCTGGGTAACGGTGACAGGGCGTCCGTTGACCCGGCAGACGTTCTTGCCGTCGCCGTGGATCTCCCGCTGCAAAAGCAGCTCCCCCTCCCAGGCAATGCCCAGGTCCTCCCCCAGCCAGGGCGGAATGTCCGTGAAGCACGCGCTGACAAAGGCCATATTGGCCCCGGTACGGATCAGGTCCCGGGAGGTCCGCTGGCCCAGCACGGCGCTGATGGAGTCGATGACGATGGACTTACCGGCGCCGGTTTCGCCGGTCAGGGCGTTGAAGCCGGGCCAGAACTCGATGTCCGCGCACTCGATGATGGCGATATTCTCAATGTGGAGCAATTGCAGCATCTGCGTATCCCTCCGATGTCTGCGCCATGTCCCGCGTCAGCGCAGCATTTCCTTGATCTCTTCCGTGAAGTCCAGGGCGCTCTCCGTGTCCCGCATGATCAGCAGGGCCGTGTCATCGCCGGCCAGGGACCCCACCAGATACGGCACGTCCATGCCGTCCACGGCGGAACCGGCGGCGTTGGCCAGGCCCGGCAGGGTCTTGATGACCACGATATTCTGGGCGTTGTCCACCGTCAGGACGCTCTCCCGGAAGATGGTGCGCAGCTTGTCGGCAAAGTTCAGCTTGGTGCGGTGGGCGGAAACGGCGTAGCGGTACCGGCCCTGCCCGGCGGGCTCCTTGATCAGGTGCAGTTCCTTGATGTCCCGGGAAATAGTGGCCTGGGTACTCTTGATCCCCTTGGCCTGGAGCCGCTCCAGCAGCTGCTCCTGGGTCTCGATGATCTCCTCGCTGATGATCTGGAGGAGCTGGTTCTGGCGGTCGTTTTTCATTTTTTAGAAGCCTCCGTTCCCATTTTTTTGTCCAGTATTTCGCAAAAGCTCTTTTTGGAGAGCCGCACCAGCCTGGTGGTATATTTTGAGGTGCTTACCCGCACCTGGTCTCCGTTTTTCAGGGAAAACGCCTTGCCGCCGTCCACGGAAAGATAGACGAATTTCCGGTTGGCGTCCGCCGCCTCCACGGTGATTATATGCTCCGGCGAAAGCACATAGGAGGACGAGCGGGTGGAATGGGGGCAGATGGGCGTCAGCAGCAGGTTCTTTGCGGTGGGCTCCACGATAGGCCCTCCGGCGGCCATGGAATAGCCGGTGGAGCCGGTGGGGGTGGAGACGATGATGCCGTCGCCGCCTACCTTGGTCAGGCGGCCCTCCTCCGTGAAGATATCCAGCCGCACCACCCGGGCGATGGAGCCCTTGGACACCACTGCGTCGTTCAGGGCGATGTTGTTATATACCTGCCGCCCCTCCCGCAGCACCGACACGTCCAGCATCATCCGGGATTCCACGGTGAAGCGGCCCTGGGCCAGGTCCCGCAGCCGGTCCAGCTCGTTGACCTCCAGCTCCGACATGAAGCCAAGGCTCCCCAGGTTCACCCCCAGCACCGGCACGCTGTGCAGTGCCACGGTACGGGCCAGGTGCAGGATGGTGCCATCGCCGCCGAAGGCGATCAGCAGGTCCGCCTGGCGGATCTCCTGCTGTAAGGGGCGCATGGACAGGCCCAGCTCCTCGCCGTACCCCTCCCGCTGGAAGGGCAGGCAAACGGAGGTCTGCATCCCCAGGCTTTCCAGCATATCCCGGGATTGTCTACACACTTTCAGTTCACTGTCCCGGTACGGATTGGGACAAAGTATCACGCGTTTTGGTTTCATGCCGCTCACCTCAGTCCTTCAATTGGCTGTGGGACGCCTCCACGATCTCCGGCAGAGAGAAGTCGCCGGGGGTTCCCTGCCCGTGACGAAGATAGCCCAGATATTCGATATTCCCCTCCGGTCCCCGGATGGGGGAATAAGTAATTCCAAGCACTGTAAAGTGGTTTTCCTTCGCATGGCGCAGAAACGCCTCCAGCACCTCCAGGTGCACGGCCGGGTCCCGGACCACGCCCTTTTTGCCCACCTTTTCCCGGCCCGCCTCAAACTGAGGCTTCACCAGGCAGACGGCCTCCCCCTCCGGGGACAGCAGCCCGTCCAAGGCCGGAAGAATCAGGCCCAGCGAGATAAAGGACACGTCCACGGAGGCAAAGTCCAGCTCCTGGGGGATCTGCTCATGGGTGAGATACCGGGCGTTGGTGCGCTCCATGCACACCACCCGGGGGTCCCCCCGGAGCTTCCAGTCCAGCTGGCCATAGCCCACGTCTACGGCATAGACCTTCTGGGCGCCGTTTTGCAGCATACAGTCGGTGAAGCCCCCGGTGGAGGCCCCGATATCGGCGCAGACCTTGCCGGTAAGGGTCAGCGGAAAGGTCTTCATGGCCTTTTCCAGCTTCTATAATGCTTCCGCATTCCATGACCGGCGGGAAAATATCGTCGCGCAGTCCGCATTTGCGGGCGATCGAAGCATCCCAGCTTCTGCTTCGCAGGTCAAAAATACCGGTGGTAGAACCGTTGCTTGGCTCTACAGCCTCCACGCCGGTCAGCCTGCGGATCAGCCAGTCGTTGAACATACCGATCTCGGCAACCTTCTCATAAATCTCCGGCATTTTATCTTTTACCCAGAGCAGACGCGGGAGAGCGCCAAGCGCATAGGTCTGACCGCTCTGCAGATAAATCTCTTTTTCCAGCTCCGGATCCATGTGGATGAGCTTTCCTACCTCGTCGTTGCTGCGCGCGTCAACGTTGGCGCATGCCCAGACCTCGTTTCCGTCTTTGTCGTAGAGGACGATGCCCTCCCGCATACAGGTGGTGGAAACGGCCGCGATCTGCTTCGGATCAATGCGGGTTTCCTCAAGTACGCCGCGGATGCAGTCGCAGGCAAGATCCCAGTTATGTACCCAGTCAAAATCCATGCTGCCCGGATAGCGGGGATCCTCCCGATGTTCCCATTCTCTCTGCACACAGCTTAGCTGCGTGCCATCTGTGCGAAAGAGTACGGCACGCACGCTTCCGGTACCGGCGTCGATCGCCATTAAAAATTGTTCTGCCATAAAAACCCTCCTTTTTTATTGATTATTCACTGCTTTTTAAAATGCCTGCCGCTGTGGTTTCATCTGTGATAAGAATATCCAGATATCCGCCGCGCAGCGCGGCAAGAATTGCCTCTGCCTTGTTCTCCCCGGCGGCAACGCCGATTACGTTGTCCAGGGATCTCAGTGTTTCCAGCGAAGTACTGATGAGCCGGTCCTCGATATCGGAAGGAACCAGTCTGCCGTCCCTGTCGATAAAATGACACAGCATGTCCCCGACTGCGCCCTTCATGGAGAGCAGCAGGAAATCATTGTAGGAGAGCGTGCCGTTCGTGAGAATAGTAGCACCCTTGTTCATGCTTCCGATACCGATCACGGTCATTTTCGCAAGCGATACCATGTTGCGGATCTGCTCGACGCCCGGCTCCTTTTCCATTACTGACACGATCTTCGGGTCGGTCATCACCAGCGGAGTCGGCATCAGATACAGCTTTGCGTTGAAGATGGTGGACTGTGTATTCGGCAGGTAATAATTGACGCCCCCGGTGAGGGAAACGACATTCACCGGAAACTCGGAATTATTCGCAAGGTGATTCAGGACGCGGCTTGGTGTGTCGCCGTATCCCATATTAATATAGCTGGATTTATCAAGACGCTCGTTGATGTACATAGCGGCTGCCTGCGCGACGCTTTCGTTGTTATCCTTGCCGTCCACGGCGGGCGGGACGATAAATGCGTCCTTCAGATGAAAGCGTGTGATAAGCTGTTTTTCGATCTGCATACGGCTGCTGTCGCTGTTGCGCACGGAAAAATGAATAATGCCGGTTCTGCGCGCCTTGTCCAGCAGGCGGTTTACACGCAGACGGGGAATCCCCAGATAGTCCCCGATGGTCTGCTGGGTAAGCCCTTCCATATAATAATACCATGCAACCTTTACGAGCAGAATATCTTCATAATCGTATTCTTCAGACATAGTTGCTCCTCCTGTGAAAGATTAACAAAAGTTTGAAAAGCTAACAAATGTTCTGCTTATAATGGAAGTTTAGCATGAAAAAGCGTGTATGTCAACAGAATTTAACATGGGAACAAAAATATTTAAAATGCATAAAAATATACACAATTTAAAAAAATCAATATTCAAAATGTATAAAAAATAAAAAGAGAGCCAAAAACGCTCTGTAAAATATCGACAATTTGCGTGTTGACAAATGTGGGTGCAGAGGTGTATAGTATACTCAAACATTATTTCTAAATGAAAACATTTGACGAAAGGAGGAGGCTTCTTGTCCGGGAAAGCGCTTTTAACGATAAAAAATGTACATAAGGCTTTCGGCATGAATGAGGTACTGAAGGGAATCAGCCTGGAGCTGTGTGAGGGAGAGGTTCTTGCGCTGATCGGCGGCAACGGCGCCGGGAAGAGTACGCTGATGAAAATCATCATGGGCATTTACCAGCACGACAGCGGCGAGATTTTTGTCAGAGGCGAAAAGGTTACTTCCAACAAAACCAGTGCGGCGCTTGCAAGCGGGATTTATATGGTGCCGCAGGAACCGATGCTTTTTCCGAATATGACGGTAAAGGAAAATATCATCATCGGTTTCAGTAAAAAGCCGGCGGAGCTGGGCAGGGAACTGACGGAGCTGATCAGGGAGATCGGCTGGAATCTGGACTTAAACAGAAAAGCGGGCAGCCTTTCCATTGCGGAGCAGCAGATGGTCGAGATATTAAGAGGTCTTCTGAGACACGCACAGATACTGATTCTGGACGAGCCGACCAGCGCGCTCACATTCGACGAGGTAAAAAGCCTGTTCAAAAGTGTGAACGAGCTGCGGGAAAAGGGCATCGGCATTATTTATATCACGCACCGTCTGGCGGAGGTTTTTGAGATCGCCACAGACGTTGCGATCATGAGAGACGGAAAGATCCCGGTGCGCGGACCGGTGGAGGAATTTACGCGGGAAGCGCTTGTGAAGGGATTGCTTCCTCCGGATGTGCAGGATAAGGAAAACAAATTAAAGGATCAGCTAAAGGGTGTGGATTACAGTCAGAAGCCTGTCTTTGAACTGCAGCATTTCAGCGGCTATGGCTTCAGCGATATTTCCCTGAAGGTTTATCCGGGAGAGATTCTCGGACTTGCCGGAGTGATCGGCGCGGGCAGAACAGAGCTTGCCACCACGGTATTCGGCAAGGATAAGGTGCTCGGCGGAAAAGCGATTCTGGACGGAAACGATATTACCGGGCTTTCTACCAGAAAAGTAATGGAGGCGGGACTGAATTATGTGCCGGAGGACCGCCACTATCATGGATTATTCAAGCTCAGCGATGTGGCGGCAAACACGACCAGCGCCATGCTTGGAGAAAAACCGATGGGCAGCTTTCTTCTGAACCGTAAAGCGGAATACAATATGACGCAGAAGTACATCGACGACTTTCGCATCAAGGTGACCGGGCAGGATCAGACGGTTGGCAGTCTCTCGGGCGGAAACCAGCAGAAAGTCGTGATCGGGCGCAGTCTCTCCACATCGCCGAAGCTTGTCATTCTCGATGAGCCGACGCGCGGGATCGACGCGGCAGCCAGGGGCGATGTGTACGCGATCATCCACCAGCTCCGGAACCAGGGAGTGTCAGTGCTCCTGATTTCCTCGGATATGGAAGAAATCGTTGAGCTTTCTGATCGCGTCATGACAGTATGCCAGGGCAGGATCAATGGAGAATTTAAAGGAGAAGAGATTAATCAGGATAATCTGATGGCTGCATCCTTTGGCATCACAAAGAATGAGGGGGTGGGAGCATGAAGCGGTTATTGAAAATACGGGAGCTCAGCAGCTTTCTGTTTCTCGTGGCGCTGTTTGTGCTCGTTGGGATCCTGAATCCGAGCTTCCTCACGGCAGACAATATTGTGGCGTGCTTCAACGACAGTGTGGTGTATATTCTGATCTCTGTTGGTATGGCGTTTGCCATTATCGTCGGGGAGATCGACGTATCAGTCGGTGCAAACCTTGGATTTACGGCAACGGTTGTATCGTGTATGCTGCGCGATGGACAGAATTGGGCGCTTGCCTTTATTACAGGCATTCTGATCGGCGTGCTGTTCGGGCTTTTTAACGGCTGGGGCGTTGCGGTGATGGGAGTCCCCTCCCTTATCTTCACCCTTGGCACCAACGGCGTGATGCGCGGCATGATGTATGTGTACACGGGCGGTGCGTGGGTGGAAAACCTGCCGGCATCCTTCAAGCAGCTTTACACAAATACGTTTATCGGGAACATCAGTATCTGCTTTACCGTGACGGCGATCGCTGTGGTCATCGTACATCTCCTGCTGAAGAATACGAAGCGGGGCAGATATTTTACTGCAGTCGGGGATAATCCGGGCGGCGCGACGCTGGTTGGCATCCCGGCGGTACAGACAAAGGTCGTGGCATATGTGATCTGCGGTATTTTCGCGGCGATTTCCGGAATTGTGTTTTCCTCCAGGATCGGTTTCATCACTGCCACTTCCGGAAACGGCTATGAAATGAAAGCGGTAGCGGCGTGCGTGCTCGGCGGCATCAGTCTTTCGGGCGGCGTGGGAAGCGTGATCGGAGCTTCCATCGGAGCCGTTATCATGGCGAGCATCAGCCGCCTGCTGGTATTTATGGAGCTTGGCTCTACCTACGACGATACTATCACGGGCATCATGCTGATCACCATCGTTGTTGTGGACGCGCTGATGCAGAAGCGGACGGCGGAGAAGAACCGCAGGGAGCGTCTGGCGGCGCGTACAGCGGGAAAGGAGGAGATGTAAATGAAAAAATCCTTTTCCACAAGAATAAAAGAGTTCCTGAAAAGCTGGGAGATGGTGCTGCTGTGTATTCTGGTGGCTGAATTTATCATCTTCGGCAGTGCAAACCCAAAGTTTCTGCGGCCGGCGCTGCTGTTTAACAGTATGAATGATTTTATGTCGATCTGCATTATCTCCCTGTTTGTAACGTTTGTTATGATCACAGGCGGTATCGACATCCAGGCGGGTTCGATCGTAGGCCTGACGTCTATCATCATCGGCGTTTCCTGGCAGGACTTCGGGTTCAATATCTGGGCGGCTGCTCTGCTTGCGGTAGTGATCGCGGCGCTCTGCGGCGCACTTTCCGGGTTCTTTGTAGCGTACTGCGGGGTGCAGGCGATGGTCGTCACTCTGGGAGGTCAGTTTCTGTACGCAGGGATCGCGCTGCTGGTATCGAATCTGGCGTCGACGGCGAGCTACCAGGGGATCAGCGGATTTCCGGATTATTTTAAAATTGTATCGAAGTATAAGCTTTTCGGTCTGATACCGAGCCAGCTGTTGATTTTCCTGGCGCTGACAGTGATCGCCTATATCATTCTTCACCGCTCAAAATATGGAAGAAGAGTGTTCCTGGTCGGCGTAAACCAGGAGGCGGCGGAATATTCCGGCATCAATACGCGCCTGGTGATTATGAGTACTTATGTTCTTTCCGCTGTGAGCGCGGCAGTCGCGGGTATTGTTCTGACGGCATACCTTGGCACGGCAAAGAGTGACCTCGGTTCTAATTTTACGCTGAATATCATCACGGCGGTAGTGCTTGGCGGCACGTTGAGCACCGGAGGAAAGGGGAATGTTATCGGAACGGCGCTGGCATCCATGGTGATCGGTCTGCTGAGATTCGGGCTTCCGCTTTGCTTCAAGGTGGGCACACAGTACCTGGATATCCCGGTGGGGATCCTGCTTCTGGTGGTGGTGCTCGGAAGGTCGCTCGGTTCGCATCCGTCGGTCACAAACCTTCTTGCAAGGATGAAGAAAAACAGGAAGGCGGCATAAATACGATGTTTAGGGGAAGGACCCTAGATATATAAAAATCTTTTATAAAAAGGAGGAAAAGAAATTATGATGAAAAAGGTTTTGGCTGGAATGCTGGCGACAGCTATGGTAGCCGGAGGAGCAATGACATGCTTCGCAAGCGAGTCTGTTGAGGGAATGACCGTTGCTTTTATCCCGAAGCTGACAGGAAATGCATTCTTCGAGTCTGCAAACGACGGCGCCCAGGAGTACGCAGAAAAATGGGGAATTACCGTTGAGTACATGGGCAACTCCGTAGCAGGCGCTGCCGAGCAGGTAGAGGTTATTCATCAGGCGATCAACACGGGTGTTGACGCGATCTGTATCTCCACCGTTGACGCGGCGGGCGTATCGGATGCGCTGAAGGAAGCGGCGGACGCAGGCATCACCGTCTGCACATGGGACTCTGACGCAAATGTAGAAGACCGTGCGCTGATGGTATCGCAGGGAACCCCGGAGGTTCTTGGCAAGATGCTGGTTGATATGGGCGTTGACGCTCTGACAAAACGCGGCAAAGACCCGGCAGCGGATGCGATCAAATACTGCTGGCACTACTCACAGGCTACTGTAACTGACCAGAACTCCTGGCAGGTGGCCGGTGAAGCTTACATTAAGGAAACCTATCCGAACTGGGAAAATGTAGCGCCGGAAAACTACTACAGTGAACAGGATTCTGAGAAGGCTGTTACGGTTGGTGCTGCCGTACTTGCAGACCATGCAGATGTTGACCTCATTATCTGCAACGACTCCACGGCTCTTCCGGGACAGCTTCAGGCAGCCCAGAACGCAGGCCTTACCAAAGACGACATTACGATCACCGGTTTCGCTTCCCCGAATTCCATCAAGGAATACTGCAAAGCAGGCGTTCTCTATGAATGGGGTCTCTGGGACTGCAAGATCCAGGGCGCTATGGGATGCTATGTAGCAGCTTACCTTGCAGCTGGCAACGAAGTGGCAGTTGGCGATACCATTTCCATTCCGGAAATCGGCGATGTAACTGTTGAGGCAAATGACAGTATCGCAGAGGGCGCTGCAACGGCAGACACAAACAATGGTGTTGTGCTTCTTCCGGAGCGTGCGATCTTCGACGAAAGCAACATGGATAATTACAACTTCTAAGGTTTGACTTGAAATTTACCGAAAAAGGCTGTTGCTTGCAGCAGCCTTTTTCAGGTATAATGCAATCGTGATTTCCGCGAGGATGCGCAGCCCGCGGAAAAGCAGGTGAAAACTTATTAAGAAAAGAGGAGAACGAATGGCAGATAAAGACGGACTTAAGGTAGCGAAAGATTATAAGGTAGATATTCCGTTTGCGAATAATGAGGGCTTTTACGTAAAGGGGGCAAATAATCTCGACTGGGGAATGCAGAAGCACCTTTCCAATATTTTCAACCCTAAGAGTGGGAATTCTGTAATGTTTGCGTTTGACCATGGATATTTCATGGGCTCGACGGCCGGTCTGGAGCGGCTTGATTTGCTTCTTCCGAAGCTGGCGCCGTATGTTGACGTATTTATGGGAACAAGAGGAGCTATCCGCACCTGTGTGCCGCCCCAGATCACGAAGGGCATTGCACTGCGTGTATCCTCCGGGTCCTCTATGCTGAATGATGATCTGTCGCACGAGGTGGTTGCGGTAGACATTGAGGATGCGATCCGTATGAACGCAGACTGCATGGCAGTACAGACTTTTATCGGCGCGGACGGACAGCTCTCCAGCATTGACAATCTTTCAAAAGTGATCAATGCGGGTATGCGCTACAGCATTCCGACGCTGGGCGTCGTTGCGGTTGGAAAGGATATGGCGCGCACCGACCGTTTCTTTAAGCTGGCGACAAGAATTGTGGCAGAGATGGGCGTTCAGCTTGTAAAAACTTATAATTGTGATAACTTCGAGGAGATCGTTGCAGCGTGTCCGGTTCCGATTGTTGTGGCAGGGGGAAAGAAGCTTCCGGAGCCGGAGGCGCTCAATCTTGCGTATACCGTAATCTCCAAGGGCGCAAGAGGCGTCGATATGGGAAGAAATATTTTCCAGAGCGAGCATCCGGTAGAGATGGCACAGGCGGTTGCAAAGATTGTGCATGAAGGATTTACAGACAAGGAAGCATACGAGTTTTATCTCGACGCAATTCATTAAAAGGCTAAAACAATCAGACGGGAGTTCCTCCCGTCTGATGTGGTATAATACAGGTAACGCGAAAATGTGATAAGGGAGAAGAGTATGGGATTACGGGTAGTTGAGATGGTTCTGCCGGTACTTCTAATGATCGGTATCGGTTATTTCTGCAACCGCAGACAGATTTTTGATATGAATGGCCTGAAAGGACTAAAGGCGCTTCTGGGGGACATCATGCTGCCGGTAGTGCTGTTTAATGCGTTTTTTACTGCCAGCTACAGTCTGCGTGTGGTGGTAGTTTTTCTGGTGGTTTATCTGGGCTTTGGGGCGGCGATCGCACTTGGCTTTCTGCTGCGTCCGCTGGTAAAGCCTTATGGAAAATATCTGCCGTTTCTTGTTGCCAGTGCAGAGGGCGGGATGCTCGGCTATGCCCTCTACGGGTTGATCACAGGCAGCCAGTCGGGCTTTGCGGCAGTCGATCTTGGGCAGACGGTGTTTGCATATACCGTATGGCTGGGGCTGCTTACTTCTGTGGACGGCGGCGAGGTGAAGGCGGAAAAGCTGCTGAAAAATATGATTTCCAACAAATGCTTTCTTGGTATGGTGTTCGGGATCGTGCTTGGAGCGGCGGGAGTGGGAAATGTTGTCATGAATTCGGCGGCAGGCGGTATTGTGAAGTCTGTCGTCAGTATGATTACGGCGCCGGTCAGTGCGGTCGTTCTTTTGATGGTCGGCTACGAGCTGAATCTGAAAAAGGAACTGTTCCTGCCGGTTCTTAAAACGATCGTGCTGCGCCTTGTCATTATGGGCGCGCTGCTGCTTGTCAGCAATCTGGTTATTTTCCGCATCTTTCCTTTCGATAAGGAACTGGAGATCGCGCTGATGGTACTCTATGCGCTCCCCGCGCCGTTTATCATACCGATTTTCTCCGATGTTGGAAAAGATGGAGAATATGTTGCCACCACGCTCTCCGTACATACGCTGGTTACGGTGGCGCTTTACGCGGCAATCGTAGTGTATAGTCTGTAACAGCGCAGGAAAAATGATGCAGGAGGAACCGAAATGGAATTACTGGATATCGTAGATGAAAATGGCTGCCCGACGGGAGAGACAGTCGAGCGGGAGACGGCGCACAGAAAAGGGATACGTCACCGTACCTCCCATGTCTGGCTGATGCGTGAGGGCAAAAACGGAACGGAGGTGCTCCTGCAGAAGCGCAGCAAGAATAAGGATTCGTATCCCGGCTGCTATGACATCTCCAGCGCCGGCCATATTCCGGCAGGCGTGGATTTCGTTCCCTCCGCGATCCGGGAACTGCGTGAGGAGCTGGGACTTCTGGTGGAAGTGGAAGAGCTGATTTACTGCGGGCAGCGCAGATTTCATTTTGAGGCAAAATTTCATGGAAAACCATTCAACGATTACCAGGTGAGCAATGTGTACTGTGTCTGGAGAGATGTGGAGCCGGAAAATCTGACGCTGCAGGCATCCGAGGTGGAGAGCGTGTGCTGGATGAATCTGGAGGAATGTAAGGCGGCGGTGCGCGAAAACACCATCCCGAACTGCATTTTTACGGAGGAGCTGGAGATGCTGCCGAAAAGCAGGCTTGACAACGCCGCTTTTCAGTCTGTATACTAGACATTAGGAAGAATCCTGCATATGATAAGGATGGGCGGAAAATGATAGCTTTTTTAAATTCGCTGCTGGAGTTTCTGGTAGAATGCGGCATCTTGATCTTTGAATATATCGGCGTCGGTGTGATCATCTGCACAAGTCTGGTCAGTCTTTATAAATATGTCACGCGCAGACCTGACACCAGAATTTATCTGGCAAAAGGGCTTGCCATGGGGCTGGAGTTTAAGCTTGGCAGCGAGATTTTGCGCACCGTTGTCGTGCGTGAGTGGAAAGAGATCGCTATTGTTGCCGGTATTATTGTGCTGCGCGCCGCACTTACCTTCCTCATTCACTGGGAGATCCGGCAGGAGGAAAAAGAAGTGGAGGATAAGCTGCATAAGGAATCGTAAACAGGAAAACCATCACGGAAAGAACCGTGTACTTGTAAGAGTCTGCCCTGGCAGGCTCTTGTTTCGCTATGCTTAAGGAAAGGGGATTTTGGGATAATGACACAGGCAGAAAAACAACACATGATGGCGACGGCGCCGATACCGGGTCTGATCGCGCGGCTTTCGGTGCCGACGATCATCAGTATGCTGATTACTTCATTTTATAATATGGCGGACACTTTTTTCGTTGGAAAGCTCGGCACCAGCGCTACGGCGGCGGTTGGTGTCGTATTTCCGCTGATGTCCATCATACAGGCGCTCGGCTTTTTATTCGGTCACGGCTCCGGCAACTCCGTATCGCGCAAGCTCGGCGCACAGAAGATTGACGAGGCGGAGCATCTTGCTTCCTGCGGCTTTTTTTCTTCGCTTGTCTGTGGTCTGTTTATTTTGATCGGCGGACAGCTTTTTCTGGAGCCGCTGTCTCGCATTCTCGGCTCCACCGACACAATTCTTCCCTACACCAAGCAGTATCTGAGCGTGATCCTTATCGGGGCTCCGTACATGACGGCGTCGCTGACAATGAACAATCTGCTGCGTTTTCAGGGCAGTGCGTTTTATGCAATGATCGGGATCACAACCGGAGCGGTGCTCAATGTGATCCTGGACCCGGTATTTATTTTCGTGTTTGATATGGGAATCGCAGGCGCGGCCTGGGCGACGATCCTCAGCCAGCTTGTGTCCTTTGTTTTGCTGCTTGTCGGAATGAAGGTATCAAACTGCGTTCCGCTGCGCATGAAGAACATGAAATATCTGCCGTCACTGATCGGGCAGATCTTCGGCGGCGGACTGCCCTCGCTCTGCCGGCAGGGACTTGCTAGTCTCGCCACGGTTGCGCTGAATCTGGCGGCGGGCCCTTACGGCGACGCGGCGATCGCGGCAATGTCTATCGTGATGCGCATCGCATTCTTTGCAGGCTCCACAGTGATCGGCTTCGGGCAGGGCTTCCAGCCGGTCTGCGGCTTCAATTACGGCGCAGGCAACATTAAGCGCGTAAAGGAAGCGTTCTGGTTCTGTGTGAAGCTGGCGACGGGCGTGCTGATCGTGCTCGCTATCCTCGGCTTTGTCTTTTCCGGCGATCTGGTTGCGATCTTCCGCAAAGACGATCTGGAGGTTATCGAGATCGGCACCCTGGCGCTGCGTATGCAATGCGTCACGCTGCCGCTCACGGGCTGGATCATTCTGAACAATATGTTGTTTCAGACGATCGGGCGCACCGTTCCGGCAAGCGTGCTCGCGGCCTCCAGACAGGGAATCTTCTTTCTGCCCGCGGTGCTGATCCTGCCGTTTTTCTTCGGTATCCGTGGCGTTCAGTGCGCGCAGGCGGTGGCGGATGCGGCGGCGTTTGTACTGGCGCTGGTTCTGAACCGGAAGCTGATGCCGACGCTGTGAGGCGAAAGAGGGCGACATTTGTTCTGCGCGGACAGAAGCAGCGCGCAGATTCACAGTACGGAATAATCTGTCAGGCATCTTCTGGTTTGATATCGTGAACAGGAGATGTGTAAATATAAGGTACGCAGGAGGAGAAGTATGACAAAGAAAGAGCTGGCGCTGGAGATCATTGAGCGCCTGAAGAAGGAATACCCGGATGCGGGCTGTACGCTGGATTACGACGAGGCCTGGAAGCTGCTGGTGAGCGTGCGCCTGGCGGCGCAGTGCACCGACGCCAGGGTGAATGTGGTTGTGGAAGGATTGTTTGAAAAATATCCGAGCGTGAAGGCGTTGGCGGAGGCCGACGTGGAGGATATCGAGCGCATCGTAAAGCCGTGCGGTCTCGGACACAGCAAAGCACGCGATATCAGCGCCTGTATGAAGATGCTGCAGGAGGAGTACGACGGAAAAATCCCGGAGGATTTCAATGCGCTGCTGAAACTGCCGGGCGTGGGGCGCAAGAGCGCCAATCTGATCATGGGTGATGTGTTCGGCAAACCGGCGATCGTGACGGATACGCACTGCATTCGTCTGGTGAACCGCATGGGACTGGTGGACGGCATCAAGGAACCGAAAAAGGTGGAGATGGAGCTTTGGAAGATCATTCCTCCCGAGGAAGGGAGCGATTTCTGCCATCGGCTCGTTTATCACGGCAGGGAAATATGCACGGCGCGGACGAAGCCGTACTGTGACCGCTGCTGTCTGCAGGATATCTGCAAGAAAAAAGGAGTTGACTAAATGAGTGAAGAAAAATATGCACTGTTAATCGACGCGGATAATGTGTCCGCAAAATATATCAAACCGATCCTGGATGAGCTTTCGAAATACGGAAACGTTACTTATAAACGAATTTACGGAGACTGGACGAGTACCCAGCACGCGAGCTGGAAGGAGGTGCTGCTGCAGAATTCTATCAGTCCGATCCAGCAGTACAGCTATACGCAGGGGAAGAATGCTACCGACTCAGCGATGATCATCGACGCGATGGACATCTTGTATACCGGCAATGTGGACGGCTTCTGTCTGGTGTCCAGCGATAGCGATTTTACCAGGCTGGCGAGCCGTCTGCGTGAGAGCGGCCAGAACGTAATCGGCATGGGCGAGGCAAAAACGCCGATTCCCTTCCGGCAGGCGTGCAACATTTTTACAACGCTGGAACTGCTGCTTGAAGACAGCACCGCAGAGAAGGAAGAGAAAGCACCTGTGGTTTCGGCAGTGGAACAGACAGCACACAAATCCGGCGAGACGGATGTGGTGAGCCGCGAGCAGGTGGAGGAAGCGGTCATCAAGATCATTACAGAAAATCAGAACAACGACAAGGAAACCGGACTCGGCGAGGTTGGCAGCCGTCTGGTGAAGCTTTACCCAGACTTCGATGTGCGTAATTATGGGTATAGTATGCTTTATAAATTCCTGGAAACTTTCCCGAAGCTGAAAGTCATCCGTGACGGCTCCAAAATGTCCGTGGCTCTCTACGAAGATCCGGGGCGCAAAGAAAGCCTGGAAAAATATATTGTTGAGCAGGTGCAGAACAGCGGCAGCGTCGGCATTGCCCTTGGACCGCTCGGCAATAAAATTCACCTGCAGTTTAAGGATTTTAAAGTGCGCGATTACGGCTATTCGCGGCTGAAGGAGTATATCAGCAGCATCCCAAGCATCCGTACAAAGGGCGAGGGAAAGCAGATCCGCGCCGTCTTTGAAGATGCAAAAGAGAAGGACAAAGAGAAAGAAAAGGAAAAAGAGAAGGAAAAACCGAAAAAAAGAGCGGGCAGCAAAAAATGAGAGAGAAAAATGATCTGGGTGCGCAGGGAAGCGGGAGCCTGCATAAAAATATGAAAAAACGGCAATCTGAAGGAAAACGCGGAAATGCGGCAAGAAACGGGATACTAGGTGGACGGCGCAGTGATGGGGCAGGAACCGGGACAACAGGTGGACGATGCAGTGATGCGGCAGAGAGCGAGATGTCGGAGGGACGACACAGCGATATGCCGATGTGCCCGGTTCAGAAGAAATGCGGCGGCTGCCAGTTCCAGGGCATTCCTTATGCGCAGCAACTGAAAATCAAGCAGCGCCAGGTGGAGAAACTTCTCAAACCCTTCGGAAAGGTCAACCCGATTATTGGCATGGAAAATCCGTATTACTACCGCAATAAGGTACACGCTGTTTTCGGCAGGACGCGGAACGGGGAGGTCATTTCCGGTACCTACCAGGAAAATACCCATAAAATCATTCCGGTAGAGCAGTGTCTGATCGAGGATCAGAAATCCGCAGAAATTATCCGCAGTATCCGTGGACTTCTGAAATCCTTCAAGATCAAGACCTATGATGAGGATACCGGTTATGGACTTCTGCGTCACGTGCTGGTGCGCCGGGGCTTCCAGAGCGGGCAGATTATGGTTGTTCTGGTGCTTGCAAGTCCGATCCTTCCGTCCAAAAACAATTTTGTGGCGGCGCTGCGCAGGCTCCATCCCGATATCACCACCATCATCTTAAATGTAAACGATAAAAAGACCAGCATGGTGCTTGGCGAAAAAGAAAAGGTGCTCTATGGACCCGGCTATATCGAGGACACGCTGCTTGGAAAGACTTTTCGCATCTCCGCAAAATCCTTCTATCAGGTCAACCCGGTGCAGACCGAAGTCCTCTACCGGACTGCTATCGATTATGCACATCTTACCGGAAAAGAGCGCGTGCTGGATGCCTACTGCGGAATCGGCACGATTGGATTAATCGCAGCAGCAGAGGCAAAAGAAGTCATTGGTGTGGAGCTAAATTGTGATGCAGTTCGCGACGCCCGCATAAACGCAAAACGAAATGCTGTCACAAACACGCAATTCTATAACGCCGACGCCGGAAAATTCATGACAGACCTGGCAGAACAAAACGTAAGCGTCGACGTGGTATTCATGGATCCCCCGCGCGCAGGAAGCGACGAGGCGTTTCTCTCCTCTGTGGTAAAATTGCAGCCAGGGAAGGTAGTGTACATCTCATGCAATCCGGAGACACTGGCACGGGATTTAAAATATCTGACGGGAAACGGGTATAAGGTGGAGAAGATACAGCCGACAGATATGTTCTGCTTTACGGAGCATGTGGAGACCGTTTGCTGTTTATCCCGCATAAAGTAAGGAATTTAAACATTTTTTGCATACCACACAGGGCATTTTGTCGACCATTTGTCAACCAAATTTTCATTGGTTGACGAGCTTCTGGTTGACTGCCTGTTCAAAAATGTCTACGGAGCGGTTGGACATAGTTTCAGTATTATGGACATAAGTCTGCATCGTTGTCTGGATGTTGTCATGTCCGAGTCTCTCCTGGACGTCCTTTATATCGGCCCCGTTCTCGATCAGCATCGTCGCATGTGTGTGTCGGAGTGAGTGATAGTTAAAAGCAATTTTTAATTCATGCTGGATAACGCGTGCGCAATATTTAAAACTGTCTGTTGATATATACTGACCATTTTCACGCACACATACCATATCTGTGCGAGTTAAAGCACATGGTATGCTACGTTCTACCTCTACGAGCCGTAGGATTTTATCCCCTTTTTCATCCTGCTCCGGAAGGAGAAAGATGTCGGTATAATATTCTCCATATCTGAGACGATTTTCTTTTTGCTTACGCTTGGCACTTCTTAGCGCATTGAATAGGGTTTCTCCGAATTTGATAGTTCGGACGGACCCCTTTGTTTTTGGGGTACCAAAATACCATGCTGATTTTTCTTCCCGGTTTTCTTTTCTTTTTATTTTCTGCATGGTTGTACCACGGTTCCTTTTTACTGTAATCTTGTTGACAGTCAGAGTGCACGCTTCCAGATCTATATCATCCCATGTCAGGGCAAATGCTTCTGATATGCGCATTCCGGTATAGTATCCGAGCATCAACGGAAGGTAGAACGGGGTTCCGGGTCCAAAACGAGCAATAATCTGGCTGAAATCTTCCGGGGAGATAATAAAACGGGTTTCAGCCTTTGGTGCGAATTTAGGATAACGGATATTATTGCATGGATTATACTGGAGATAATGCATGGGTTCCACCGCATAATTCAATGCACCGGAAAGAGTGCTGATGATTCCGACAACAGAGCCACGGGCGTATCCATTGATTTTTAACTGGTTTGCATACTCTTGGATTGGGGCAGCTGTCAGCGCGCAGAGCCGGTAGTGCCCAAACTGTGGCTTTAGGTGTGTATCGATAATTTTGCGGTATCCATTCAGTGTATTATATTTCAGATTCATTTTGCAGTAATTATCCATCCAGTAATCAAGATAATCAGCCACGCTTATCTGTGACGGAGAAAAACTCTGACCAGCACTGTTATATTGCGCCAGGGCTTTATTGCCGGCCTCCAGAGCATCAGCTTTAGTTCGGAAACCTCCTTTCGTGATTCTGTTGCGCTTGCCTGCAATTTTGGCTCCTTCAAAGCCATATTCCCAGGTCTTTCCGCGTTTTCTGGTTGTGACTTGTCCCATAGTGATTCCTCCTTTTTGATCCGCCGCTTTCAAAATCGTCGAAATATGATTTCCCGCCCTTGACGTAATTTCTGTAATCTCCGGCGACATATTGGATTTTGTCGCAAAGCGGATGCGGCGCTCCGCCGCTCGTACGTCCCGCCGATTCTTCAGTCGCCGGTATCAGCGTCAGCTCCTGCGCGACGCAGCGCGCAGAAAGCAGTTCGCCGTCCCAGTTCAGCATTATTTCGATATCCGCCTGGCTTTCGACATGGCCTGGCGGGCATGGATAGGATTCAAAATCTCCGGCCGCCGCAGCTTCGTACGTTGCGTCAAGTTTTTCCATTACGCTCATAACGCCGCCACCCCGCCGTTATCGAACTCGCTGGAGCTGTAATTTAACTTGTTGACGAACCTCACCGGCTTCATCGGGCGCACAAACTTTGAAAGCAGCTTTGCCTCCGGCGCGGAAAAATCTATCTCGCCGTATCTCATCTTCGGATACCAGAAACGGCTGAAAAGCTTTTCTTCACCGGACTCCTCGGGATAAAGGAAGCTGTGGAACATGAGGCCGAAGGATATTTCGTCCGCGTCCTTGTAATGCCCCTCCGGCTCTTCGCTCCACTCTATCGGCCTGACATAGCCCTGACACTCGCGCGTGCCGAGAAATATGTCGCGCCGCCCGCCGCGCTTCAGATATCTCTGAAGCATCTCGTAATGCTTCGCGTCGTTTCTGTCGCCTTCAAGCTCGGATGCGTACTTGTTCCACTCAAAATGCGCGAGGACGTGATATTCAACGTCGAAAAGATAGTTGTAATACGCGAGCGTGTTGGGCGCCTTCCCGCCCTGGTAATTCAGCGGCTTCATACCCTTGGTCTGAGTTCGTATCGGCTTGACGACGCGTACCTTGTCTATCTTCCAGACGAATGTCGGCTTCCAGTATATCGAACTCGCGATGCCGCGCAGCGCTTCATACGTCGGAACATGGTACGAGCATTTTTCGCCGCCTATTTTCGTTATTGGGTCGGTGAATAGCGCAAAGCGGCCCCATACGGCGAACGCAATCTCATTTTTCATCTGATCACCTCTGCTTTTGGGTTATATAAACGGCGGACGCTACATCATATATAATCCGGCTTTACCGGTGCGTTCCGTACTTACTCCGAAATTTTCGTTA
>OGWU01000790.1_pt1 | contig 20046 bp, 25 predicted proteins | sample 1576071 | NCBI WGS metagenome assembly OGWU01 (sample SAMEA3541582, study PRJEB24748) | human gut metagenome | biome: human gut; feature: human-associated habitat; material: faeces | place: China | collected 2012
GCCGGGCGAGGAAAGCTGCTCTTCCGAGAAGAGGAACGTCGCCGTCGCGTTGTCACTTGCGAGCGTGTCGAGCAGGACGTTTGCGCTCTCTTCGTCCGTCACGCGCAGCGCGAGACAGACGAGGTCGCGGTCGCCGTCGGTGTTCTGATCTGGCGTGTTGCCGGGATCGTTCGAGTCGCTGTGCGTCTTCATGTATTCGTTGTAGCGCTGCTCCATGGACATGGCCGCGGCGTCGATGAACTTCGCGTCCGAAAGAACGGCCGTGTCGCTCTTGACGCGGACGAGATAGCCGTAGGTCACGCGCGTGTAGCTATAATCGAGCGAGAAAAACTGCGTCAGAAGGTCGAGCGGCAGGAACACAACGTCGCTGCGCACGATGGCCGGACCGCTGTACTGGCGGTCGTTCTGGTCGGCGACGGTGCCTGCGGCGAAGTTGAACGTCAGCGCACTGCCCTGCCGGTAGACAACGGCAGTGCTCTTGTCGCGGCTGCGGGAGTAGAAAAGGCCCAAGTCCGTGCCGGTGATGACCGTGGAGGGGACATACAGCCGCCCACCCGACCAGAACGGCATCGTCTCATCGCCCAGATCAGGCAAAAGTTGGTCGTTGACGGCGGTGAAATAGACAGTCGTCTCGGCCCTCGTTTCGCTGGGGGTGAGGGAGAAGACCATCAGCAATACAAGCAGCAGACACAAAAAACGCTTGCTCTTCATTTCTCCCGCCTCCTTGCGTGTTTTATCTTGGTATTATAGCAATATTTCCGCCGCTTTGCAATATCCGCGATGCCTCAGCCGTCATAATAGCCGACGGTGGTGTTCGAAAAATAGTGCTGCACGATTTCCTCGGCGGAAAGGCCCTGCTTGGCGAGAATATTCGCTCCATATTGGCTCATGCCGACGCCGTGGCCGTAGCCCGTGACGTGAAACGTGAAGGCATTGTCCTTGTACTCCACAGTGAACGACGGCGAGCGCAGCGAGAGGATCGTGCGCAGGTCGTTGCCGCGCAGCTTGACGCCGCCGACCGTGACGGAGGCGACATAGTCCGAGTCATTACGCACGATATCCTTGATCCAGTCCTCTGGGCTGCCGGAGAGGTCGGCGTCCGGCTTGGCGGCGAGGACGAGGGATTTGAATTCCGCCGCCGTGAACGTCGCGACCGAGTAGTAGTTCGGTACGAGCTCTTCCGTCTCGGGGCTATCGACCTTTTGGAGATACGGCAGATCGTTCATCCACATCCCGTTCTGTGCGTAGAATGCGGCTATGAGATGGAGGCACAGCGAGAGGAAGGCACCATCCGTGTGGAACTTCCTTTTAAACTCACCGTCAAAAAGACCGGCGAGCTGGATCCCGGCAAGGAGATCTTCAAATTCATGGCCGAAGAGTTCGGCTCTCCGGTGGAATACGAGCTGATCACAAGCACGCTGGAGACCAACGGCGCCAAGACCTATGACGGCATCTTTATCTTCACAATCATGGAGGGCGATGCCGGTAACCTTTCCGAAGGCTTTGTCTTCCGTCAGGTGAAAGGCGACGCAGAGGGCTGGACCTATGACGAAACCAAGTTCTATGCGGTGCCGATTTACAATGAAAACGGTGACGGCGTTGAATTCTGGAACATCTATTACCTTGATGAAGAGGGAATGCCCGACGAGGATAACAGACCGAACGGCGTGAGCTTCACCAACAGCTATAACGCTAAAAAACCTGTTGAGCCCACCGAACCTTCGGAACCGTCCGAACCTTCGGAACCGTCCACTCCGGACAATAACAATGGACCACAGACCGGCGACAACAGCAATCTTGCACTGTGGATCGTTCTGCTGATTGCAAGCGGTTCTGCAACAGGTATAACCCTTTTCAGCAAAAAAAGAAAAATGAACGCAAAATAAGCACATTCTTTGTATGCTGAACGAAGCATTTACTGGGTGCGGCGGTAATTCGCCGCCGCACCTTGCTTTTTGAAACGGGCTTGCAAAAGCCCCTTTCCGAAAGGCGATGATCACAGAATATCCGTGTGTCACCGCTTTTCGGAAGGGTAAAGATTCTATTTCGGAGGGTGAATATGGATAACTTTCAGCAAAAGAACAACCAAGAACAAAAAACATGGCCGGATCGATTTGCAAATCCGGCGCCGCGCAGGAACCCGCCGGATCCTGTTCGGCTGGCGAAAATAAGAAAGAAAAGCAGACGCAAAAGGCAAAAGTATCTGCTTTACCTGTCAGCTGCTCTGATCGTTTTAATCATCGGGATCGTCCTCATTATCAGAGGATGCTCCGGAGGCGGAACGGACGCCCTTTACGGCACCTGGGATCTGGACGGCACCACCGTTTATGTGTTTGACGGTAAGGGCGGCGGAGCACTGGAGCTTCCCCAGAGCAGATACGAATTCCGCTACGAAATCAAGGACGGCACGGTGAGCATAGATTTTACAGACGATAAAGTTCGGGATATCTCTTATGAATTTACCGTCGGTTCTGATGAGCTGACCCTGGAAAGAAAAGAGAAAAATGACACCATTATACACAAATTCAAGAAGCAAACCCATGATCGTTCCGAATAAATGAGAAAGGTTGGTTATCCGATTCTGTAAAAGATAATGCTTCGGATGCGTTGCCGCAGAGATATTTCGGAATGAAGTGCAAGGAGGATGATGCTATGAATAGAAAACTTTTACTATTTTGTACAGCAATATTTCTTATCTGTTTTTTTAGCGGATGCGTGGTATTGCCCGGAAATAACACCTCCGACTCAGACGAAAGCAAAATTCCCGGCGGCAGCTCCGTTACTACTGAGCCAGATGGTGCAGAACCAAATGATATTTCTTTAGATGCACTGCAAAAGAAAATCTCCCAAAGCAGCATCGCAGTCGGCGTTGCCTTTATCGGTTATGTAAACAGCGAGAGTACCGAAGCGGATCTGCGCGCCTATCTTGCAGGCAGTGAAACCGGGAAGAAATATCCTTTTCTCACCAGTGCGCCGCTTGTCATCACGGAAGGACAGGAGCTGTATGCAATCGTACCGCCAAATAAAAAAGCAACCATAACGGTGTATCCTTCCTCTATGACGGAAGACGGCGAATATTCGGATGATAAAAGCGTACCTCTTTACACGGGAAAGACCGGAGAAACGATCTTACTGAGGTGTAATCTCAGCGAAATATATTCCAATGTGCTGATTACCGTCACCGATGGCGGCACAGCTATGGATTTCCGTCCGGCACTTTCTATGGAGGACGGTCGCCTGCCAGAGATCACAGGCGTATATGATTTTTCGGTCTATTCAACATATATGGATGCGCCTGAAGAGTATTCGGTGGAAATTGCAATGGCGATTCTTTGTGATACCGACGAGATCAAGGCTGCGATGAAGCGAGGCATGCGCGTCCTCTACACCGGGCAAACGATCGACATTGACGGCAACACCTGCAAACTCTTTTCCGTGGGAACAGACCACGAGGAGCAGTTTGTCGACGAATTCCACTACGCTGTCTGCGGTGACCTCGTCTATTCCTACGATGTCGTAAATGATATATGGACACCGCTTGGAATGGGATAAGTCAAAAAAGAAAAGCAGCGAAAACAAACCGCAGGTTGCCGGCACGAGCCGGTAAAGAAACAACTTAATTATTCTTAATGATAAGAAAGGAGTCATGATCATGGGACTTATTAAAGCAGGTATCGGTGCACTGGGAGGAACGCTTGCCGATCAATGGAAAGAATTTTTCTACTGTGAGGCTATGCCCAAGGAGGTGCTCGTCACCAAAGGACAAAAGCGTGTCAGCGGTCGCTCCTCCAACACAAAAGGAAACGACAACATTATCTCCAATGGTTCCGGCATAGCTGTTGCCGATGGTCAGTGCATGATTATCGTGGAACAGGGCAAAATCGTGGAAGTCTGCGCCGAACCCGGTGAATTTACATATGACACCTCTACAGAGCCGTCTATTTTTGCCGGCAGTCTCGGCGAGAGCATCAAGGAAACCTTTAAGACCATCGGCAAACGCTTCACTTACGGCGGTGATACCGGAAAGGATCAGCGCGTTTACTATTTCAATACCAAGGAGCTGATCGATAACAAATTCGGCACGCCAAACCCTATTCCCTTCCGTGTGGTGGATTCAAAGATCGGGCTGGATCTGGATGTGTCGGTGCGCTGTTCCGGCGTGTATTCGTATAAGATTGCAGATCCGTTGCTGTTCTATACCAATGTCTGCGGCAATGTGGAGCAGGAATATACCCGTGACGAGTTGGACGGTCAACTGAAAACAGAGTTTATCAGCGCTTTGCAGCCGGCTTTTGGACGCCTGTCAGATCTGGAGCTTCGCCCCAATCAGATTGTGTCACATAACACCGACCTTGAAAATGCCATGAACACGGCGCTTTCGGAAAAATGGGGTGCACTTCGCGGCCTTAAAGTCGTCAGCATTGCATTAGGTTCCGTCACATTGCCGGAGGAAGATGCCGAACTGATCAAGCAGGCTCAGCGCACGGCAATCATGCGCGACCCGACGATGGCGGCGGCTACTCTTGTGGGCGCACAGGCGGATGCGATGAAGGCGGCAGCTTCTAACGAAGCAGGCGCTATGACCGGATTTATGGGAATGGGAATGGCAATGAACGCAGGCGGCGGCATGAATGCACAAAACCTGTTCGCCATGGGTCAGCAGCAACAGCCGCAGCCTGCCGTGCAGCAGCCGCAGAACGGCAGCGGCATGGAACAATGGAAATGCGCCTGCGGTAATATGGTCTCCGGCAAGTTCTGCCCCAACTGCGGTTCCAAAAAGCCCGAGCCTCAGCCTACGGCAGGGAGTTGGAAATGTAAGTGCGGCGCTACGGCTACCGGCAAGTTCTGTCCTGAATGTGGTTCTCCCAAGCCGGTGGATACGGATGGCTGGACCTGTTCCTGCGGCGCGGTCAACAAAGGAAAGTTCTGTCAGAACTGCGGTGCGAAAAAGCCGGAAGGAGCGCCGTTATACCGCTGTGACAAGTGCGGCTGGGAGCCGGAGGATCCGAAGAATCCGCCGAAGTTCTGCCCCGAATGCGGCGACATCTTTGATGACAGCGACAGGAAATAACATTTTGATTATGAAAATCATCCGGATGAAAACCACTGCTGATCGTTTTGCGGCTCCGATATAGAATACCGGATCAAACCGCCGAAGTTCTGTCCGGAGTGCGGCAATCCATTTTAATAAAATTATGAAACACACTGTATGCAAGGTGGTAGCGATTGTGTCAGTTCTGTCACTGCTGTTAGGGCTTTTCGGCTGCGGAGGAAACAAAAAATACACTGTAGATGATATCGTTTTGGTTCATACCGTTTATTACGGCATGGAAAGCAATCCAGTATATTCTTTCGCCATGCGAAAGGAAGAAGACAACTGGGTTTTCTCCGCAAAATGTCTTGTGGGGAGTAATAAGGAGCACTACGCTTCATTCGCTTCTTTCCCGATAACGGATGAAGACGCACAGGGCTTTCTTCAGGTCATCCGTGAGGACGGCGAGATAGAGAGACTTTTCAAATATCGCAATCCGATACGCATTTTCCATATATCAGATGCACCGGTGCGCAGTTTTGGTATGACTTTCTCTGACGGAAACAGTATAGAGAAAAAGACGAAGCCCGGTGACAGGGCGCTTGATTATCTTTATGCGCTTGCCGACAGGTATTATGAGGAGGCTGAGAGATTGGAGGACACTCCGACAGACACGGCGACAAACTGAACGACCCTTTTTATCACCTTGCTAAAGTATCAATCTGTCAAACACAAGCCGACACTATCGGTAAAAAAGGAGGATGATTATGGCTGATAAATGTGCAATCTGCGGTGCAGATATCAATTTGATCCAAACCCAGAGGCTGGCAGACGGCAACTGTATCTGCCGCAAGAACTGCAGACAAAAAGGATTCAAGGTATATGACTATGTACACGGCAATCTTCCCGGCGTAAAAGCACATCTTGCCCAGGTGGAACGCGGCACCAGGCTGTGGGAACACTATTTCGTACCGCGTGAGAAGACAAAGGATAAAACCCAAAAGCTCAAGCGCTTCGGCAGCCATCTCTATGTGGCTGAGGATATCGGACTGATGGCGTTAGTCCAGAACGATTACAAGTTTATGATATTTGGTAAGACCACCCGTGCATGCGTGTACCGTATTGCCGACCTGCGCAGCTATCAGTATGAGGAAGAGATCGTAAGAAACGCAGATAAGACCGAGACAAAATCCCTGGCACGGCTCAGCTTTATCAATACCGAGGGGCTTTACGAGTTTGTAATCACCATGAGCAGCAGCAAGGAGTATGAAAAGATGAAAAAATACTTTGATACGCTGTTCGGCATACAGAACACACTCGGAAACGCCGCGAATGTATGGAAGCAGCAGATGGCTGCGGTAAAGGACATCACCGTAGGATTTCATGCCGCGGTGAGAGGAGAGGCCGACGCCGAAGCCAAAGCGGAACAGGCAATCAACTCCTTGGATGCGGCAATCTACGGAGATCGTACCGAGTGGATTCAAAGGGCGGATGCGGCGCTTGCGGCATTCAACGGATAACATTCTTTGAGAAAGGAGTTTTTCTATGCAAACCTTGCAGGAATATAAATGCCCATGCTGCGGCGGTGCGATAGCCTTTGACAGCACGCTCCAGAAAATGAAATGTCCCTTTTGTGACACGGAATTTGAAATGGAAACACTGGCCGATTATGACAGCGTGCTGAAGAATGAAGCGTCGGATGATATGAGCTGGGAGAGCACCGCCGGAGCCCAGTGGCAGGAAGGTGAAGCAGACGGGCTTCGCTCCTATGTATGCAAGTCCTGCGGTGGTGAAATTGTGGGCGATGAAAACACGGCGGCTACCTCCTGTCCGTTTTGCGGCAACCCTGTGGTGATGATGGGACAGTTTTCAGGTGCTCTTAAGCCCGACCTTGTCATTCCGTTTAAGCTGGATAAAAAGGCGGCTAAAGAGGGACTGAAGAAGCATCTTACAGGAAAACGCTTTTTGCCAAAAATCTTCAAGGATCAGAACCATATTGACGAAATCAAAGGAATCTACGTTCCGTTCTGGTTATTTGATACGGATGTGAACGCACAGGTACGCTACCGTGCCACTAAAACCCGCACATGGAGCGACAGCGACTATAATTACACCGAGACCAGCCATTTTATGGTACATAGAGGCGGCAGCGTCGGTTTTGAACACGTGCCGGTAGACGGTTCGTCTAAAATGGCGGACGATCTGATGGAGTCCATAGAGCCGTATAACTTTTCGGAAGCTATGGATTTCCAGACGGCTTATCTTGCCGGATATCTGGCAGATAAATACGATGTAGACGCCGAGGAGAGCATTGACCGCGCCAACCAGCGAGTCAAGCGTTCCACCGAGGAAGCCTTTGCCAAAACGGTAAAAGGATACTCCACCGTGACGGCGGAAAACAGCAGTGTGCAGTTTCATGGCGGGAAAGCCCGTTATGCGCTTTATCCAGTTTGGCTTCTCAATACAACCTGGAACGGTAATCAATACACTTTTGCCATGAACGGACAGACCGGAAAATTTGTCGGTGACCTGCCAGTGGACAAAGCAGCGGCGTCTCTCTGGACAATTATGCTGGCGGCGATTTTTGCGGCTGTAACTTACGGAGGTGCATGGCTTTTGCACCTGATCGGGCTTATATAAGGAGGGATACGGAATGAAAAAGAAAATACTGTTGATTCTGCTTTCCCTTGTTATCGGCCTTTGTGTGTCAGTGCCCACTTTTGCTGCACAGGCGGACGGCTTTGCAAGCGAATATGAGCGCGTTCAGGATCTGGCGGATCTGCTTTCCGACAGCGAAGAAGCTGCGCTTTTAGAAAAGCTTGATGAGCTGTGCGAGCGTCAGAAAATGGAGATTGTCGTACTGACGACAGACACGTTGGAAGGACTGGCGCCCCGTGACTATGCAGACGATATTTACGATTATTGCGATTTCGGCTATGGGGAAGACAGAGACGGTGCGCTGCTCCTTATCAGCATGGAGGACAATGATTGGTACATATCCACACACGGCTACGGAATTACGGTATTTACCGACGCGGGAATCCAATATATCGGTGAGCAGATCAAAGAGGACCTGTCCGATGGTGATTTTTCAGAAGCCTTTGACAAATTCGTCGGGCTTTGCGACGATTTCATCACACAGGCAAGAAGTGGCGATCCCTACGATTCGCATAATCTGCCCAAAGAACCGCTTTCTCTGATTTGGATCCCGATTTCGATTGCGGTGGGTGTATGCCTGTCCTTCATTATTGTTGGGAATATGAAATCCAAGCTCAAGACGGTTCGCTTTCAGGCAGCGGCAAGCAACTATATGAAGAACGGCAGTCTGAATATTACAGAAAGCCGTGATCTGTTCCTGTACAATACTGTCACGCGCACGGCAAAGCCGAAAAACAACAGTTCTTCGGGTAGCAGTACGCACACCTCTTCCTCTGGTTCGACTCACGGCGGCGGAGGCGGTAAATTCTAACGGCACCAAGGTAATACACCTAAAAACATATTCGGGAGGATAAAAACATGAGTATCTTTGACAAACTGAAAAGCACAGCCCAGCAGGCGGTCAATTCCGCCGCACAGTCCCTCGGCAACAAGCGTGAGACATTCACCTTTACTTCGCTGCCGGAAAGCCTCGCTGAAATGCAGGCGCTGCCCGAAGCGAGCCTCGACACGCCTTTCAAAACGGCAGCACTCACCGTCCTCGCTCTCTGCGCCTACGCAGCGGACCGGAACATCGGGACGGAAATGCTCAACTGGTTGCGCGGTCCGCGTCCGCTGAACGGACAGGACATTTCTTTCCTGAACGACCGTTTCCGCGACGGAAAGACCTATCTGCCGTTCACTTATTTCACCGGTTCCACACCGGACAATAACTACACCCCTTCCGAGCCGTACACTATCATCATCGAAAGCAACCACGTTTCCAGTGAGGAGCAGGGTTATATAAAACTATTTATTCCCTGTGGCGGTGCGGATGATCCCCGCCCTATCAAAATGCGCCAGCGCGGTTCCGACGGCAAATGGTTTTTGTGGGAACAGTATCTGCTGACCGGCGTGCGCACACCGAAAGCTGCCGATCCGTGGGCTTAATCAAAAAAATTTTAGGATAGCTTATCCGATTACATCAAATAAAACGGCGTTTAACCGTTTTAGATAAAAATTTATTTTAGGAGGTCTTAACAATGACAACAGCAAAAACAAAAGGCTCAGGTTTCTTGAAAGTGACAGGTATTTTAATGATCATCGGCGGAGGAATTTCGATTATTCTGGGGATCATCGCAGCACTTGGCGTTGCCGCTCTCGCGTATATCAGTGACGGAGAAATTTCGTCGGCAATGCTTTATGCCTCCGTTGCACTGATGATTGTCAGTGCGGTTGCACAGTTAATTGCCGGAATTATTGGCGTAAAAAACTGCAAGAAACCGGAAAAGTCCGGAACTTGCATGGTGTGGGGCGTCATTGTAGCGGTACTTTGCGTTGTAGGCACCATACTGAATTCTGTTGGCGGCGGTTCTTTCAGCGTATTCTCTCTGCTGCTCGGTCTTGTTTTACCTGTTCTTTACATTATCGGCGCTGGATTCAACAAAAAAGAGTACATTGCATGATCATCCATACCCGGAAAAAGGCTTGCTCCGGCAAGACTTTTTCCAAAATAAACCTAAATTTAATGAGGAGAAAACAAAATGGATATTCGTGGAATTTGGAAAGTGAAAGAAATGCGCCTGCCGTCACCGGACGGCGAGCTGGTCTTTACACCCGGTAATTTGCCGGATGACGAGCAGTTTGAAGAATTTGGCCGGATAATGCAATGCAGGACAGAATTTGCCGATGACGGTTCCCTCAATACACTTATGTTTGTGCCCGAGGAAATGAAAGCTGAAGCGGCCGAGCATGGGGTCGTTGTGCGCGAAGACGGCTATGCTGTTATTGAGAGTACCACTTGGAAAGAAGAAAACGGGAAGTTCTACTATGACACAAAGACAGAGGGCGAAGTTTTCGGAGAAAAGGTAGATCCGTTTGCGGAGATTCCCGTGACAACGGATGGATGCCTTGTTTACAGTTACGGAACGATTCTTCTGGAAAGAGCCTGAATCTGTTTATGTGCATATACAGAATAAACAGCTTTATATTAAAGAAAGCTTGTCTCTAATTTGGCTGTCAAAAGATAATAGACAACGAAACAATTGAGAGGAGGATGGTATGAAAATAGTTGTTTCCGCTTTTATCCTTGTGCTGACTCTTGCTTGTTTTTCTGTCGTCGGTGTCTATGCAGCAGTCGTGGAAAAGCCCGTGATAGAGGCAGAAATGCCGGATTGCTACAGGGAAATTGGCAATGGAAGTATTGTTCTGTTTGCCAACGCAACAGTGCCTAACGGAGGCACTGTAAGATATCAGTGGTATGTTGCCAAAAGACCGCCGCCCTCATCGCCCGGCGGTAACGGAGGCACTGTAAGATATCAGTGGTATGTTGCCGATACAGAGAATATGGCGATGATCCATGCTATTTTTGGTGCGGAAAGCGACATCTATCAGGTGCCTGAGGAAATTGGTGTTAAATGGTATTGCTATGCCGCATAGAATGTATCGGGCGGAGCCGAAAGCGATCCGGTATACAGTAGATTAATCCGTGTTGAGTATTTCGAAAATACAACTGCCCATATCCACAGCTTCTGTGAATGGATGGTAATAACTGAGCCAACCTGCACAGAGATTGGCATAAAGGTACGGGAATGTGACTGCGGTGTTACTGAACGTGCGGAAGTCCCGGCTACAGGACATAATTGGGACTCAGGAAAAATAACAAAAACCCTACTGCACAATCGGACGGAGAAAAAGTCTACACCTGCCTTAACTGTAAAGCAATAAAGGTGAAAACTGTAAAATTCAGTAGCATTTCCGAAGAAAGCGATACAACGAATAATACCGCTGAACCTGATAATAACAGCGAAAGCACTATAGAGCCGACGAATATCGGCAGTTATGAGAAAACACATTTCCCGTGTTGGCTCGTAGCCGTTATTGTTGTTCCGGTAATAGGTTGTATTGTCATAGTAGTCATTTTACTTGTGATAAAAAAGCAAAAAATGTTAGATAAAGACAATCAGATAAAACGGTAACGACGTATTGTCTGCTGTATGACTATGAAATGGTTCTTTTGGAAAAAATCTGATCCGGTTTGACAAAAATAAGGGATTTTACCTATTGGGAAGTAAAAATTAAGCAAAACAACTATTAACAAAACAGGAGGAATTACTATGAAAAAGAATATTGTATCTATACTTGTAGCTGTATTATTAACAGCGATTCTCGCCGGATGTTCCGGCGGCTCTTCTGCAACTGATCCTGCGGATATTAGAGGGGAAACCTTTGATGGCGGAAATGTCAGTGCGCTTGTTCCCGACGGATGGATGGGCTTTCACGGCGTAGATTTCTTTGATGAGTATGAGGAAGGTTATGATCCCAATGTGATTCAAATCTATAAAGGCGCAAAGAGTGAGTCGGATCAGTTCTCAACACCTTATGTTATGATAAGTTATTATGGGCCTGATAATCCGACGTTTGAGCCTTCGAAAGATTTTTATGAAGAAGGCGCAGATCTTGAGCCTGTTACTCTCGGAGACTATACCTGGAAGGGATTCACGGCAAAAAGCCTAGATACTCCTATCGCAATCCTTTGGACAGGAGAAGAAGGATCAGATCAGATACAGGTTATGATTTGTCTTGAGAACGGGGATAAGATAAGTCTTGAAGACGCAGATGTTCAGGCTATATTGGCCAGCATAAATGTATCTAAATAAATGAAATAAGCTGTGTTTGTATACTACTTATGAAAAATTGATTTCGGAACTGTTTTATGTTCTGCGGGCATTGCATAAGTGAGCATGGTTTGGATCATATTGCAAAAAAGTGCCGTGATCACGCTTTTTTAAACTGAACCCCATTTGTTAGACAGTTACTATCTAACAGATGGGGTAATTCATTATGCCAATTCAGGAATGTGCAGAACTGGCAGAGTTTCAAACGGAATTTGCAGAGAATGGTTGTTTGACGGCTATGGGATGACTTTTCTTACTCCCCGGCAAAAGGGGATTTCTACGGGACATAAAATATGAGAAAATAATTTTGGAAATAGGAACAATTCAGCATTGCTTATTTCGAATTAAAATAGAGGACACTATCCTCTGGAAAGTAGGTGAAGAAAATGCCGTTAAAAATAACAAGGCCGGACGGTTCGGTCACGCCGTTTCGGAACCTGGAGTATCTTCCGTTTTACTATTTTATCCCCAAAAGCATTTTGCAGAAATGCGGCGCTGAGCTTAACTCGATTCCCCGTAATCCCCAGATGGTCTTTACAAGCCGGAAAGCCTGCGAGTTTATCGAAAGCGACTTGTTTTTGCTTTTGATTATTGACGCAACAGCGAATATGGTGTGGCGTTATATGGGCTTTGACGAGTATATGGAGATCTATTCCGGTTACGACCCTGCCTGGAAGTTCGCCCATCAGCCGGATTACTGGATCAAGGAGCTGACCGATGTAGGGATAATCCCAATTGTCAAAAAACTGTATGAAAACTGCAATGACAATCTGGGATTTGTCACCGAAGCGGAAATCGATATTTATCTGCGGTTTATCGTGCCAAGAGTGATGAAAAAGTATGATATGGATGCTGTTATCCAAACAGCTGAAGAATTCCGATGTTTTGAGGATTACGATTTTTGGGACAGTCGGCAGAAAATAGATTTCTTTCGCCGGTGGTATCACATCCGTACCAAACACCCGACGGTTTCCCTCGAAGAGTTTCAGGAAAACTACGCCGAGAGTCATTACGGTCAGGATTGGGAGGAACCGGACAAAGCCCAGAATGTGGAAGAAAATATCGTTTCACAGGTTCTGGTGGAACAGTTTATGAAAACGCTCAGCAAAAAGGATATGCAGATTCTTGAAATGCGGATGGAAGGGGTTACGCTGGAGGAGATTGCGGAAAAACCGGGATACAAAACACATAGTGCCGTTCACAAACGTATTCGAAAAATAGAATGGGCCTATGAAAAGTTTACCGGCGAAGATTTCGGCTTCAGCGGGAAGAATATCATCTGATAGCACCTATTGCTTGAAAATCGGTAGGTGTTATTTTTATGCCCAAAATACGAAAAAAGAGGGAATTTTCCATGGTTTGGGAAATCCATCTCTCGCAGCTCGGACGGATAAAGATATTGGTGCGCCGATTATGCAGTTGCTTTGACCGTGGCAACTGCATCCTTTTGGATGACGGCAAGCCACACAAATGCGTACAGCTTGTCAGTAACTCTGGCGTTTACTGCAATTATTTCAAAAAAGCGGTATTACCCACCGATAAGGAGCTGTACAGACAAATTCGGAACTACAACAAAAAAGGAGAAATGCAAAATGAAGAAATTTAATAACAACTTTATCATCGGTATCGACCACGGATACGGGAATATGAAAACCGCAAACTGCTGTTTCCCCACCGGAGTTGCAGCCTATGATAAGGAGCCAGTTTTTAAGGACAATATGCTTGTCTGGAACGAGAGGTATTATTTGATCGGTGTGGAGCACAAAGCGTTTATGCCTGAAAAAATGCTGGATGAGGATTACTATGTTTTAACGCTTGCGGCGATTGCACGGGAGCTGAATATCGCAAAGGTGTATTCCGCCGATGTTTTCATTGCTGCAGGGCTTCCCCTCACCTGGGTAAGCGGACAAAAAGAGGAATTCCGGCAATACCTTTTGCAGAATGAAACGGTGGATTTCACTTTTAGAGGCAAAGAATACCATATCCGTATTGTCGGAGCAGATATTTATCCGCAAGGCTTTGCCGCCGTTGTCAACAACCTTTCAGAGTTCAGCGGCGTAAATATGCTCTGCGATATCGGTAACGGCACTATAAATGTGATGTTCGTCAATGACAAAAAGCCGAATCCCGCCAAATGCTATACCGAAAAATTCGGCACCCACAAATGTATGCTTGAAATACGGGAAAATCTGATGCGAATTCATCATACCGAGCCGCCTGAAGAAATGATCACCCGTGTGCTTCGATTCGGTACGGCGGATATTGACGGCGGGTATTTGAAAACTATTACCGATACCACACGGGAATACACGGCAGATATCTTTCAAAGACTTCGGGACTATGGTTATGACCCAAAGCTAATGAGACTGTATATCGTTGGAGGCGGCGGCTGCCTGATCCGCAACTTTGCCGAATATGACGAAGAGCGTATTACTATAAACGATGATATTTGCGCCACAGCCAAAGGCTACGAACGAATGCTGGAAATGAAGCTTCTACGAAGCGGCGGTAAGGTATGAGGCTCAAGCGGATGAGTCTGCGATTCAACTTGGACAATGAAGCTGACCGCAGGGCTTGGGAGCATTTGCAGGGCCTGTCCGGCTCAAAAAACAAAGCTGTGATGTCGTCAATCAACAGGTATTTTGAGACGGAAGGTGATTTGGTGGAGATTATACGAGAAATCATCAAGGAATGCTTTCGGGATATGTTGGTGGTACAAGTACAAGACAAGCCGCCAGCAGAAATATTGTCCGGTGAGGAAAACGAGCTTATGGATTCCCTTGATATGTTTCTCGGCGGCTGACGGCATCAGGATGATGCCACTTTTTTATGCTCCAAAATACCATATGGCATTACTTTGATGTCCTTAATTTAACAAACACTCCATTTAAAAGGAGATAATTCTATGGAACAGATTAATAGCTATTACAAAAAGAAAACAGTTGATATAAGCGGTAATATTTGCAATGCGATTGAATATTACGACGGAACGCAATTCATTGAGCCGTTTTTTGACGGAGAGGCTGTTGGATGGGTTCGGGATGTGCTTGTTGGCGGCAGGAAGAAGAGATGTGAAATCCTCATTGAATCCCCTGATTTCCCGAATATATGGTTAACGATGAGCTTCTCCGAGTTAGAAAAATTCAGAATGGTTATTCCGGCAATCGGTTCACCTGTATATGTGGTCATAATACAAAAGCGTTGGCACAAGCCTGAAAACCGGCCATATAAGGTTTGTGAATATTGTTACTGTAATGATTATTTGAAAGACTATGAACCGCCAAATTTATAAAAAAAGATTGATGTCTCACACCGTATCAAGCAGGGAACTTGTACGGCAAGTTCCAACTCAAAATCGGCTGTTTAGCCGATTTTCTCTTTAGGGACTTCCGTCCCTAACACCCTATTTTGAAAGGACTGATAAATCTATGAACAAAAACACAAAAGAGAAATTTGCCCGAATAGAGATTCGGGTAAATCAAAAAGATAAAGACAAAATCAAACAACTTGTCGAAAAATGCAATTTATCTGTTAGTGAATATCTGGTGCAAAGGGCGTTGGGATATGAACCGAAAACGGTTCTTCCCGATGTCTTTTTTGATTTCTACAACAAATTATGCCAGCTTTGCAACACAGCGGGATTTACGCACAAAACAGAAAGCAAACTGCTTTCACTGATAGATGAAATTCATTCGGCGCTTTTACTGCCCAAAAAAGAAACCGTAAAACAAATTAAGAACGGAATTGAGGGTAAATCATCGGGGTCCCCGCAAAGCCTGCTTTGTGGGGAAAAGGAACATCCACGAAGTGATGAGCCTTTCGGCATTTATGGCGAAAGCGATAAACGGAGTGTGATGTGACGTGGCTACCACAGGATTCTGGCCTGTCAAAAACAGGCTGAAAGAAGTAATCGACTATGCCCGTAACCGTGACAAAACTACTGATAAAAAGTTCTTAGATGAGGATTTATATGCAGCACTCCGTTATGTTGAGAATGATAAAAAGACGGATCAAACGATGTATGTTTCGGGTATCAACTGTCCGAAACAAAGAGCATACGAATATATGATGGCTACTAAGCGTCGTTACGGCAAGTTCGGCGGGAATGTTGCCTATCACGGTTATCAAAGTTTTGTAATCGGCGAGGTTACTCCCGAAGAAGCACATCAAATCGGACTGGAAACCGCAAAGCGTATGTGGGGCAAGGATTATGAGATCGTCGTCACCACCCATCTGAACACAGATAATCTTCACAATCATATTGTGGTAAATTCCGTATCGTTCAGAACTGGTCGGAAATTTGAGAACCATATTTCTGACCATTACAAGCTTCGGGGAATTTCGGATAAGGTTTGTAGTGAGCGAGGGAAAAGCGTACTGCCACCGAGTAAATTCACGGGCAATCGAAAGAAAGACTATTGGATTCACAAAAGCGGCGGTTTAACTCACCGAGATATTTTAAAACGGGATATTGACGAAGCAATTTCAAATACAACCAACTGGAAAGCATTCGATTTATACCTGAAAAATCTCGGCTACAGCTATGCAAGAAACAGCGATTACCGCCATCCCTCCATTATCGCTCCCGGTTGGAAACGACCTGTCCGTCTTGATTCGTTAGGCGAGCAATATACGCAGGAGAAAATACGGGATCGCCTTATTTTAAATCAAAAAGATATTACACTGTATGCTGTCCGCATACCCAAGCGGTTTACGCCCTTAATGGAACTTCAGCTTGAATTTAAGAAAGCACAGCGTATGGACGGGATACAGCTTGCGTTTGCATTGATTATTGAGCTTTGGAAGCTGATTACAGGCAACAATATAGAGCCGTCATCCCCAAAGCCTCTATCCCCGGCACTACGGCAGGAAGTCAGAAAATTAGATCAAACCCTGAAGGAATACAAGCTTCTTTGTGAGAATCAAATCGATTCCGCACAGGAGCTTGTTTCATTTATCGAGAAAAAATCTACGGATATTTCTGCGTTGGAATCGGAACGGCAGAAAATTTATAACCGTATCCGCCGCCCGAAATCTGAAGAAGAAAAAGAACAGAACAAAGCGGCGGCAAGAAAAATCTCTGCAAAGTTAAAACCTTTACGTGAAGATCTCAAAACCGCACAATCCATCACCAAGCGGTATCCGCATATCTTGAAATTGCTTGAAACCGAGTGTGCTGTGGAAATACAAGTAAAAACCAAAGAAAGGAATTATGAACGATGAAAAACACACCGAAAAATATTTCAATAGAAAAACTATTCCCCTTTGAGGGACATCCCTTTAAGGTTCAGGACAACGAAGAAATGAACGCTTTGATCGAGAGCATTCAGGAGCAAGGCATTCTGTCTCCGTTAATTGTCCGGCCAAAAGAAAACACCGCAGATGAATATGAAATTGTATCGGGACACAGACGGTTCCGTGCAGCAGTTAAGGCAAGGATAAAAGAAGTCCCTGCCTTAATTGTTCCCCTTGATCGTGACGCAGCCGCCATTGCAGTAGTAGACAGCAATCTACACCGAGAGCATATTTTACCATCGGAAAAAGCCTTCGCTTACAAGCTGAAAGCCGAAGCATTACGACATCAAGGGAAACGCTCTGACTTAACTTCAGAGCAAGTTGCACCGAAGTTAGCAACTGAAATTATCGCTGAGATTGATAACACAAGTAAAGACACAGTTAAACGATATATTCGCCTTACTAACCTTATCCCGCCTATTTTGGATATGGTTGACGAAGGGCGGATTGCCTTTACCCCTGCGGTAGAGATTTCTTATTTACTGCCCGAAGAACAGCAAATGTTGTTATCGGAAATGGAATACAACGACTGTACGCCTAATTTATCTCAGGCACAGCGGCTAAAGACTCTTAGTATACAGGGGTTATTCACGAAAGAACAGCTATCCGCCATTATGAGCGAGGAAAAAGCCAATCAGAAAGAGCGTGTGAAAATTCCTGCCGACCGTATCCGAAAATACTTCCCGAAAGACTATACCACAGCACAGATAGAAGAAACCATTGTAAAGCTCTGCGAAGCGTACCATCGAAAGCGCTTGCGGGATCGAGATTTGAGATAGGAGGTGCGCCTATGGCAGATACAATAAAATTTAATCATAACGAGGCTGAATTGCCGAAAGAACTTTTAACCTCGTTTGCAAAATTCCTCGTTCCTGAAATCCACAAATTTTATCAGAGCGAGGCAGGCAAGGCGTACTATGAGCAGTGGCTGAAAAAACATCCTGAATATGCCGCCTAATATACAACGAAAGCAATCGATAATTAGATCGACTGCTTTCCATACATATGACTTTCACAAAATAAAAAAGTATAATGTGGGAAAAATGGAGGTATAAAAATGAATGTAGTCATATACGCTCGGTTTTCGAGCCACAGCCAGACAGAACAATCTATCGAGGGACAATTAAAAGTCTGTTATGAATACGCCAAAAGCAACGGATACACCGTCATCGGTGAATATATTGATCGGGCGCAGAGTGGTACGACGGATAATAGGCTGGAATTTCAGCGCATGATATCCGACAGCGACAAGCACACCTTTGAAGGCGTGCTTGTGTATCAGCTTGACCGTTTTGCCCGAAATCGTTACGACAGCGCCATCAATAAATCAAAGCTGAAGAAAAACGGTGTGCGGGTTATTTCAGCCAAAGAGAATATCGCAGACGATCCGTCCGGTATTTTGGTGGAGGGCGTTTTGGAAAGTATGGCGGAGTACTATTCCGCCGAGCTTTCCCAGAAAATCCACCGTGGTATGGCGATCAATGCAGAGAAATGTCTTTCAAACGGGAGCAATCCCGGACTCGGCTTCAAGGTGGACTCCGAACGCCGTTTCTATGTCGATAACGATGAGGCGGCAATCGTCAGAGAGATTTATGAGCGATACGCCGCCGGTGAAACAAAGGCGGAAATTATTCGGGACTTGCAGCGGAGAAAGGTAAAAACCTCGCTGGGAAAAGAGTTCAGCAACAACAGCCTCAGCCGCCTTTTGAGTAACAAACGGTATATTGGGATTTATTTATACAAAGGACAGGAGACCCCCGGCGGTATGCCACAGATTTTAGACGACGATTTATTTTATCGGGTGCAGGCGCTTATAAACAAGAACAGATCCGCACCAGCCCGCACACATGGAGAAGGAGAATATCTCTTGACGACAAAACTGTTTTGTGGTTACTGCAAGGAAATGATGGTTGGATACGGCGGCACAGGAAAATCAGGACGGCAGTATCACTATTACAACTGCAAAAACGCAAGAAAAAAGAAATGTCAAAAGAAGATCATCAGCAAACAGTATATTGAAGACAGAGTTGTTGCCGAATGCCTGAAACTGCTTACAGATGAAAACATTACTTTTATAGCGAAGATGGTCGTAGAAGAATGCAACAAAAGTCCTGATAATATATCTGTCAAGGCATTAAAGAAAGCAATTCAGGAAGCGGATACGGCTATTGAAAATCTTTGGCGGGGCATCGAACTCGGACAATCGGTTGAAATGCTGACAGAGCGTATCAATCAGCGAAAAGCGCAAAAGGCAGAGCTGGAAGAACAGCTTGCTATTGAGCAAAACAAAAAGATTTGTTTAACCGAGCCGCAGATTCACGCTTTTTTGGATTATGTCTGTGATATGCCAGCAGACGATGTGAACAAGCGCAGAGCCATTATCAATATCTTCGTGCATTCAATTTATCTGTATGACGATTATTTCACCTTGATCATTAATGCCAGTAAAAAACCTTTAAGCGTTGATAATATCCCGCTGGACGATATAGAAGAAACGTTCAGCGGGGATACATATACCTCTGCCGAGTGTTCATCTATGAAGCCATCTGCTCCACCATTGTTTTTAAAGCACAAAAGGAGGTCATCATGCGAGTAAGACCTGAATACGATTTTAAAGTGATCGGCAAAAATTTAAGAAGGCTGCGAATAAAAAATGGCTTGTCCGTTGAGGAGGTAAGGCAATATATGCAGCTTGGTACCGTTCAGTCAATCTACAAATGGGAGAGGGGCGAAGGACTGCCACAGGCGGATTCTTTGCTAGCACTTCTCGAGTTTTACGGTGAGAAAAGAATAGACGCAATTACAGAGGAAAGAGGAAATCTTTCCTCTTCTGACTTTTTGGGAATATTGCAGAAACATCTGTTAAACTTTGTGTTAAATGACAAAAGCCTTTATTTGATTTAAACT
>OGWU01000791.1_pt1 | contig 20028 bp, 16 predicted proteins | sample 1576071 | NCBI WGS metagenome assembly OGWU01 (sample SAMEA3541582, study PRJEB24748) | human gut metagenome | biome: human gut; feature: human-associated habitat; material: faeces | place: China | collected 2012
CGGGAAACCTGCGGGAACGCGCGCGGCGGCACCGACATGTAGAACGCATGGTTACACGCTGAAAACAGAAAAAATCTATGTTTTGGAATCACGGTTCACAGGGGATGCCTTTGAGAACGAAAATCAGCAAAAAACGATGGTGTCGTTATCCGCAGAGGCTGTGATATCCAGATCTCCGTCCTCTTTTTTATGCCATTCTACATAGACTTTGCCATGTGGTGTGATCACGGTACCTTTGGCCCAACGGAACTGAGCACAGAGGGGATGCACCGATACTTTGGTGTAACCCGGTGCGGCGGGCCGGACACCCAGAATGACGCTGGGAAGCTCATACAAGGCCAAGGCACCCCATGCGTGGCAATCGCTGCGCTGCCGAAGCAAGTCCTCTGCGCAAGTCGTCAGATGATATTCCAGCATTTTATGCCAGGGAGCCCAGAGGGCTTGCGTCTGGTCGTAGAGATCGCATTGTTCCAATGCACGGAAAAGATAGGGCATCATGGCAACACTGCATTGTGCGTATTGATCGGGATGATGCAATGTCTGCAACAGATTGGCCCGTCCTTCTTCCGGGGAGCAGGTTTTGGTCAGTACGGCAAAAACCTGGCAGTGCTGGCTCAGCTGCTGCGCTTGCGGGCCGTCCCGGTAGGTGCCGTCCGGATTGCGGCAATAGCGGTTGATGGACTGGCGAAGGGCGTCGGCTCTGCGCTGATAGCGTTCTGCGGTTTGTTCCTGGCCTAAATACCGGCAGATGGCGGTGGCGTATTGCAGACCCAACAGGTACAGCAGGCTTTCCATCGTCAAAGGCCCCTGTAGGGTGGCAGGCGGTACCCCGCGCGTGTCATCCCATTCTTTGGCCCAGTCGATAAAGGACCAGTGGGGATGGGGCGCGTCAATGTCGCCAATTTTGTCTACCAGCCCCTGAGGGGTCCGGTGATTGTGGAAATAAGACAAAATACCATCTACAGTAGGCAGATGGCGGCACAGCAGGGCGGCATCGCCAAAATACATCATGTGGTCGTATAGCATGCCGATGTAGTACACCGAAAATCCCGGAATAATGTTGTTGCCGATGTTGGGATAGCTGGCATTCAGCAATCCGTTGGGGCGAACGGAACGGCGGAACGCTTCCATACATTGCCGGGCTAACCGGTCATCTGCGGCGGTAGCGTAAGTGAACAGAATCTGGCTCCGGCTGTCCATGGCATATTGCATTTGCTCGTAGTAGGGACAGTCCTCGTAGGTTTCGTGCATGCAGCGCCGAAGGGATCGTTCGGAAATATCCCAGATGCTGCTCATCTCGGAATCGGATGTCTCCACATGGGTTTGCACATCCAGAGGATATCCGGTCTCTTCGTAATCAAGGCTCCATACCGTGAGAGGCTCCGCCTTGGTGGTGATGCTGATTTGAATATACCGGAATGTCCGGAACCAGAACGGCTCATATACTTCCGGGCAGGATTCACTTCCGGTTCCCAAAACCGTGTAGCGGTCGGAGTAACCGGTCAACAGTCCCGAAGGATCGGTGCGATCCCCTTTTTCCGGGTGATCGCGGTAATTATCGCAGTGAAGCGGAGTCTTTTGCACATAACATTCCGCTTGCAGCAGTTCGATATGGGCATCGGCCCCGCCGGCCAAACGCAGGAACAAATACCCGGTGGTCAATTCCCCGGCATCCAGTACCACGGAGGTGGTGGAATAGGAAGCTACCTGCAGCGGAAAAGAACTCTTGGAAAAAGCCCGGCGGTTGCGCCGCAAAAACGGGATGGGGCGCGGTTTGAGAGCGTTGATATAAAGAATAGGGGAAAGATCCTGTAAATCATATTCCACGGCGTGGGGCCAGTTGCAAGTAAAATCAGGGCGGGTCCAGCCGGAAATCTCCTTGCACGGGGTACAGGATTCATAAATTTGCAGAGGAGCGAAGAAGGGATTCTCCGAAACAATACGGCGTCCGGTGTCCTGTACGGCTTGCCAGGTGGAATCTGTTTGCAGTAAGGGAATTCCGGAGAGTGGGTCACAGGTCAGACTTTGCAGCCAGACACCCGGCGTGGGCGTACAGAACACGCTGTGATTGCATTGCTGTGCAGGATAGTGCAGCACCAGAATGGCCACCACATTTTTGCCTGCGTGCAAGTAGGGGGCAAGTTCCACCTCGTCGTAATAGCGGATGCTGTTGTCGCTTTTGCAGGGGCCTGCCTCACAAAGGGCACCATTGCAGTACAGTTTGTATCTGCCGTCTGCGCAGATGTGAACAGGAAAACTGCCGGGAACCGATGATAAAACGATTTCCTTACGGAAACAGGCAAAAACGGGTGTTTCCTGCACGGAAACCGGATTTTTTACCCAAATCCAGCCGCTGTGTGAATTGCACATACAAAAAGTCTCCTTGGAAAAAATCTTACACCAGGCAAGCTGCCATTTCATAGGGAGGCAGTACCAGGTTGGCTACCTGCCCGTTCATGCGCAGGTGAACCGGCAGCTCCCGGCCGCTCCGATTCAACAGAACCGCCGTGATCCGTCCGTCCGGGCGGCGATAGGCCACTGCGTCGCAGGCGTCAGTGTAGAGGCTGCACATAAGGCGTACAGAACCGGGACGAATGGCTCTGGCGCAAAGGGAGAAGTAGTCGAGCAGCAGCTGGGGATGCAGCGTTTTGGTTTCGGTATCAAAAAGGAAGGGGGCGTGGCAGAAATTGCCCACATGATTGGGGCCGCCGTTCTGATCCAGCAGCAGATTCCAGTCGTAAAAGGCGGATACACCGTGGTTCATATCCCCCAGGATCTCGTGGGCCAGACGGACAGCGTTGGCGGTGTCGGCACTCTTGTCGAATTTGTTGTATTCGATGCAGCTTTCCGAGATGATGAGTTTCAGTTCCGGGTAGGCATCCCGGACCAGATCCAGGTTTTCAAAATGGTCACCGCTATACCAGTGGCAGGCAACCCCGGCAACCAGGGAACGTGTGTTCCCATCCAAAATACCGGCGGCACGCTCAAAAGCCCGTTCCTTGTTGTGGTCCCAGATGAAGATCTCCACATCTTCCAGTCCCTGGCGATGGAGTGCGCGGTGCATGACCTGCAGGAACTGTTTTTCCTGTTGTGCTGTGTACACGCAGGAATCCCAGGTCTGCACAGCTTTGGGCTCATTCTGCAGGCTGATCCTCTCTACAAAGTAGCCTCGGCGCTGAAACTCTTTTATGTACCGGCAAAGGTATTCTGCCCACAGATCGTAGTACTCCGGCTTCAGGCTGCCGCCGTGGCAGCGCTGCCCGTTGGACTTCATAAAGGCCGGCGGCGACCAGGGCGACAGCATCAGCCGCAGTTTCTGCCCGGCGGCTTTTTCCGCGTCCCGCAGCATGGGCAGGATCAGGGCCTCGGTACGGGAAAAGTCAAATTTTTCGAGAAGCGGATCGTTCTCGTCACTGTCCGCTTCGTACATTCCCGGGCAGAAATCGCAGCTGTCCAGATGAATATGCACGCGGTTGTAGCCCATCCCCTGGGGAGAAAAGTAGGTTTCCATCATCTGATGGCGCTGTTCTTCCGTCATCTGGGCATAGACACTTCCGGAAGCACCGGTCAACGCAGCACCGAATCCGTCCCAGGTCTCTCGCGTCTGTTCCGGATAGATGGTAATGACCTCATTTTCGACTCCTTCCGTATCGGGCAGCCAGTCCAGCGTCATCCCCTGAGATTGCATGCGAGAAAACAATTCTGATTTCATAGTGGGTCCTTTCTCTTTCAATACGGGGTGAATTTATGGGGTGAAGAACGCAAGGGCAGTCGTTTGTGCCTGAAAACGTTCGTTTGTGCCAATCGTATTGTAGTTGCTTTTGCTTTTTTGTACCATATCAACAGGAAAAATAAAAAACAGATGAAAAAAATGTTGATGTTGTGATGGGGGTGCCCTCAAATGGTTGCCATACAGAAAAGAAACACCGCTGCCGTAAGTATGGAGTTTGCGCAGGAGGCGTTGTGCCGGTGTGTGAGCGACGGAAACCGCGGCGGAATTGCGGCATGTATAGAATACTTTGCCGCCTACACAGCGGATGGAACCACAACCCTCCGTCAGTTGCGAAGCGAGATTGAAACCCTTCTGCGGCGCTTTTGCTGCCTGGCCGTTCTGGCCGGAGAAGACATTGAACGGACCAAGAACCTTGCGGACTTTTATCTGGACAGCATCGGTCGATGCGAAAAGCACAGCGATATTCTCGTTCTGTTTGAAAGCTGCGCGGAAATGTTCAGCGCAATGGTTGCCATGCATCGGGGCTTTTCCGGGGACGAAGCAGATTTTCAAGGGTGCCGCACCTACATACAGTCACGCCTGACAGAGGAACTCCGGATGGAGGATGTGGCCGGACATTATGGCTATCATCCGGCCTACTTCAGCCGTAAATTCAAGCAGACATTCGGGGTCACTTTCAAGCAGTACCTGCTGGGGGCCCGGCTGGAACACGCGGCCGAGGAGCTGCGCAGCACCCGGCAGAGTATTCTGGAAATTTCGGAAAAATACCATTTCTGCAGCCAAAGCCATTTTCAAAATGCCTTCCGGGAACGTTTTGGCCAGACGCCCCGTCAATACCGGCAGAAAGCGGAATTCGCCGCAACCTACGGTATGGAAGTTAAACAGGTGGGTTAAAAAAGCAGACGGTGCAGCATCCTTGGCGCAGGAACATTCTGCGTGGGATGCTGCACCGTTGTTTCAAGATACTTTTAGAGGAAGAAAACCTCAGCCTTCGGCCGTTTCGCCGGTGGCAGCTGCTGCGCCTGCCGGGGCGGTCACGGTGCCCGTTTCACCTTCTGCACGGCAGTAAGAAATGATGGCGCCGCTTTCCTCATCCAGCGTGAAGACCGTGGACGGCACCATGTCAGCCAGCGCCGGGGTGTCTTCCAGCGTCCACTCGCCGTCGCTGCCATCTTCATTGAAGCTCATCGCAGCGGTCATCATGTTGGAGAGCGACTCGGACATGATGGAATAGTCTACATCGGTGGGGGCGTCGATGGTCACCGTGCCGTCGCCGTTGTCGGTATAGCTGCCGCTGGCCACGGTCTTGACGCTCATGGCGATATCGTTTCCGTCACCTTTCTCAAAACGGTTTTCGCCGTCGCTGGTGTAGCTTTCCGCGGTCAGGGTGTAGGTGTCGCCGCTCAGTTCCAGCGTGATATCGTCATAGATACGGGCGTCGTACATGATGAAGGCATTGTTCGCCTTCATGAACTGGTAGTCCGGCATTTCGGCAGCGTTGAAATTGGAATTGTAGCTGACGGTGTAGGTCTTTGCTTCGGAACTGCTTGCGCCGCAACCGGCAAGGGCAACCATCATCAACCCGGTCATGGTCAAAGCTAACGTCTTTTTCATCTGTGCATTCTCCTTTGCAAATCTTTGCTTGTTTACCACGGTGTCTCCGTGGTTTCTGAGGCCAGTATACCAGTAGCCCATCGGGCTTTCCTGCAAAAACTTTACTGAATTTTGCAAGAATTTTACAAAGGGCAAAAGGATGCAACAACAGGTAAAATGGATGCAACCATCTGCAACGTCGACTCATTATAATGGAGTTATTCCAAACCGGTACCGGCTGCCAGCTTGGGGCGGTGCCGTACAATCATCCGCTTTGCGGTCAAAGGAAAGGGCAGGGACACACTATGAAACAAAAACGCAAGCCAACTTCTTACCAGCGGATCGCACGCTGGCGAGGCCTCACGGGCGTATCACTGGCCGGGGCTGTGCTTCTCAGCGGCTTGATGGCGGTAGCCATGCCCTGGCAGGCCAACATCAACGGTGCACTGGGAATCGACGCCAATGCTATCACGCGGAGCCAGGACGAAGCGGACTACCGTTTCCTTTCTGATTACGAGGACCCCAATGACCTGATTCAGGCAGAGATCTCCCTGAATACCCGGATGTCGGCGGAAGGTTCCGTCCTGTTAAAAGGTGATCCGGTAGTAGGCGGTTCGCAGAAGGTAACGCTGTTTGGTATGCGCAGCGAAAAAATGCAGCACGGCGGTACGATGGGCGCGGTGGTATCCACGTCCCAGACGGTTTCGCTGGCAGATGCGTTGACGGAAAATGGGTTTTCCGTCAATCCGACCATGACGGAATTCTATCAGTCGTTGGCAGATACCTATACGCCGGGAACGATGCCCAATGCCAACTGTGTAAATGAAAACGGCGGTTTTCAGGTAAACGAAGTGCCTGTCAGCGAATATACCGATACGCTGAAGAGCAGTTATGCAGAATATCAGGATGCCGCCATCATCGTGCTGGGCCGCGATGCCACTGAAGGCAGCGATTACTACCCCGGCGAGGACGGACAGCTTTCTCAGGAGGAAGCCGCCGCCAAGCAGATGGCCTATACGCCGGAATTTACCAAGAGTGCTACCGGCAATGTGCTGGGTTTGTCCGACAATGAACGGGATCTGATCGAGTATGTCAAGCAGCAGGGGTTTGCCAAGATCATTGTTTTGCTGAATGCGGACAATTCCATGGAGATCGAAGAACTGAAAAAGGATGAGGCCATCTCCAGCATTCTTTGGATCGGAACTCCCGGATGCTACGGGACCTATGGCATTGCGCAGATCCTCAGCGGCACGGTGCAGCCTTCCGGCCATCTGACCGATACCTATGCCGTAAACACCGCAAAGGCTCCCGCGGTGGTGAACTACGGCGCCTATACCTTTGCCAACGCTGCCGAAATTGACACCACCCCCAACAATGCCATGCGCTCCAACTGGTATCTGGTGGAAAACGAGAGCATTTACATCGGATACAAATATTATGAAACCCGTTACTACGATGCGATGCTGGAGCAGGGGAATGCCTCCCAGGCGGCCCATGGGGAAAGCTTTGACGGCAGCGATGTCTGGAATTATGACAACGAGGTCAGCTATTCTTTCGGCTACGGAATGGAAGGTTCCACTTTCACAGAGAAAATCGTGAGCACCAGCATCGACTGGACCGGTGAAACGGACTCCACCGCTACCGTGCGGGTTACGAACACCGGGGATACCGCTGCCAAGCATGTGGCGCAGTTGTATGTGAGCGTTCCCTATACCGATGCTGACCGGGCCGCCGGGGTTGAAAAATCGGCCATTCAGCTGGTCGGCTACGCCAAAACCGGCGAGGCATCCGAAGCAGATTTTACCCAGTCGGTACTGCTGCAGCCCGGCGAAAGCGAAGAATTGACCATCACCTTCAATGCCAAGGATATGATGAGCTATGACGCAACACTGGAACACGATGGTGTTACCGGCGGTTACCGTCTGGCTGCGGGCAATTATTACTTTGCCACCGGCAACGGTGCCCACGAGGCCGTCAACGCGGTGCTGATGGCCCAGTATCCCGACAAATTTACCGGTTTGACTGCTTCCGGCGATTGCAAGGCAGAAACCCTGGCCCAGGAAGTGCAGCTGACCGAATCCAACGGTACGCTGATCCAGAACCAGCTGAGCGCTGCCGACCTGAACACCTGGCAGACCAATGTGACGGTAGAGCAGCTGAGCCGCAGTGACTGGGCGGGAACCTGGCCGCAGGAAATTACCGACCTGACCGCGACCAAGGAAATGATCACGCTGCTGCGCAATGCCGATATCAACGAAACCATTGCCCGCGGGGAGTATAACGGCCCCACGGAGTTTGATTACAATGAACGCAACGGAATCGTAGCTGCGGAACTGGTGGGCCTTGCCTACGATGACCCGATGTATGAAGAAGCCATTGCCCAGATGTCGCTGAAAGATCTGATCGACGTGTACATCGCACGTTCCAACGTGCTTTCTGCAATCTCTTTGCCGAAAGCCAACGGAGCTGACAGCCCCAGCGGTATCAACAGCAAGTTCGGTGCCTATACGGCCGGTTCTATTTTCGAAATTGACGAATCGGACCCTGCCTACGGTTACGAAACCAATGTGTATGTGGGCGAAAACATTGTGGCGGCTACCTTCAGTCATCTGCTTCCTCAGGAAGAAGGACGGCTGATCGGAAACGACTCCCTGTGGACAGGCATTCATACCTGGAACGCCCCCGGCGTGAACATTCACCGCACCCAGTATAACGGCCGCAACGAGGAATATTACTCGGAAGATGCGGTGCTCAACGGTACCATGGCTGCAAATCTGATCCGCGGTGCACAGAGCAAAGGCCTGGTGGTAGGCATGAAACACTATGCCCTGAATGACCAGGAAACCAACCGTGACGGTGTGGCGGTGTTCATCAGTGAACAGGCCGCGCGTGAAAATGATCTGCGCGGGTTTGAGATTGCCGTGCGCAATACCGAGGTCAGCTGCATCATGACTTCCTTTAACCGGGTGGGTTGTACCCATGCGGCAGCCAGCACCGGTTTGTGCAACGGTATCCTTCGCGGTGAGTGGGGATACAAAGGCCGCCTGATTTCCGACTCGGTGAAATCGGCACAGTATTTCCAGCCCACCGAGTGCCTGCTGACTTCCCATGACCTGATGCTGGGCGCAACCGCCAACGGAAAAGTCTGGAACTATACCGAGGAAGCACTGGCCAATGACCCGATGGTACAGAACGGCCTGCGGGAAGCCTTCCACCAGTATTTGTATACCATGGTCAACGGGAATCTGCTCAACGGTGTGACGGTGGAAACCTCTGTCGCCAATGCACTGCCCTGGTGGCAGCTTGCCATGTATGGCGGCATGGCAGCCTTCGGCGCCCTTGTGGTTGTGTTTGGCTGCCTGTGGGTTGTGGAAGTTCGCCGTAAAAAGAACGTGGCAAAAGCTGCCAAGGGGGAATAACCGATGAAAGAAAAACTGTTTCATGGCCGTGTGAAAGGGTTCCAGTTCTATGCCCTCACGGTGGCGTTGGGCATGACCGTTATAGGATTTGTGCTGTCTTTTCTCAGTTACAGTACCGGCTATTATGCGCTGGGCGACAAGAACAGTATTCTTGTTGTGATTCTTTGTGCATTTGCTCTTTTGATGGGTGTGGCCTCTCTCTGGCTGGGGCTGCGTTATGCTGATACGAACTGGCCCGGTATGATTCCCATTCTGTTTGCCATGTTTTTGATTCTGGCCGCGGTCTTTCACATCGGCGACCGTTTTGAAGGCATCGGCGTCTGCATTGTGACAGACTATGACGCAGGCCACGGCGGCGAAGAAGCCATCTACTTTTCCATTGCGGCTACCGTACTGTGGCTGGCAGCGGCCGTGCTGGTGCTGGTCGGCAATTTCAAACAGATGCTGAAACCGAAAGAGGAGGATGCGGAGTGACGCCCCGGCAAAAAATCAACGGCGTGAATCTGGGCAACTGGCTGGTACTGGAAAAGTGGATGAAGCCGGATCTGTTTGAAGCATTCGAAGTGGATGATGAGATCAGCCTTCACCGCAGCCTGGAACAAGAACAGCTGGAAAGCCATCTGAAAGCCCATCGGGACAGCTACATTACCCGTGAGGACTTTGCCAATATTGCCGCCCATGGGATGAATCTGGTGCGCATTCCCGTGCCCTACTTTATCTTCGGGGATTGCCCCGGGCATCCCGGCTGCATCGAATATCTGGATAAAGCCATGGACTGGGCCGAGAAATGTGGATTGCAGGTCCTGGTGGATTTACATACGGTGCCCGGCGGGCAGAATGGATATGACAACGGCGGCCTGGTGGGGGTGTGCAGATGGCACAAAGATGCCCAGGCGGTGGAGCTGGCCCTGAAGGTACTGGAAAGGTTGGCTGCGCGGTATGCAACACGCCCGGGGCTGTATGGCATTGAGGTGCTCAATGAACCCATCAGCTGGCTTGTGTATAAGACGGCACCGTCTACCGGAAAAGCCAAGGACCCGGCGGAAGCGGCAGGAAGCAGCCATGTGCCGCTGAAATTCCTCAAGGAATTTTATTGCGAAGCGTATGAACGGCTGCGGAAAATCCTGCCGGAAGAAAAAGTGATCGTTTTCCATGACGGCTTCCGGCTGGGTGCCTGGAAGGATTTCTTTGTCCGGCAGGGTATGAAAAACGTCATGCTGGATACTCATATTTATATTGATGCCATGGAGCTGTTCATGCCCATCCCCGCACTGTGGATCTACCGGCTGTTTGTGGCGTGGAACCGCTTTTTCATCCGCCGTGCCTCCCGGTATACGCCGGTGGTGGTAGGGGAGTGGAATCTGGAAAACCGCCGCGCCGGTCGTCTGGCCGCAAAAGCCGCGGACCCCGCCACCCGGGAGGAAATCATGCGGCAGGGTTACCACACGGTGGCCCGTATCGAAATGGAGGCATGGGATACCTCTGCCGGAAAAATTTACTGGAATTATCAGCTGGAGAAAAACCATGACGGGCCGAAACGCTTTAAAGAAAACGGCGACAGCCTGGAAGGATGGGATCTGGTCCGTACCTGGAAGTATGGCTGGATGCCGCAGTAAGGAGGAATGGCCTTGAAACGCATGATGCGATTGCTTGCCGTGGCGGCAACCGCCTGTATCCTGTCCGGCTGCAGTGCTGCTTCCACCCGGGATGCCACCCTGGCAGACGGAACCGCCGCAAGGTTATATCAACAGGAGGACGGAACCGCTTCCATAACTACTTTGGCAGAGGAGGAAAAAGACGGGTATTGCCTGGTCACAAAGACCAGTGTCACCGGTCAGGACACCGGCGATGGGATCGAGTACACCACCTGGTATCTCATCCAGACCTATCAGCCTCTCTCTGACAGTGAGGAGGATCTTCGTCTGGCTGCAGAGGCCTTTGAGGCTGCCAAACCGGACCCGGCCTGGCAAAGCGAGGACCCGGTTTCCTCCCGTAAGACCGGCAGTATGCAGGAAGACGGATATACCCTTTCCTACAATGATGAGACGCGGACTTTCGCCTGGGAATACACACTGGGCGAGCCTGCGGTTCTCGACTATAGTGTGACCGAGGATGGGTTCACCTTTGAACCCATCCGGCAGAAGGAGGCGGCACAATGATAAAGAAAGATTTCTGGTCACAGCCGCTTCTTCACAGCCGTGTCCGTTCCGAAAAGGTACACTGGCCGGAACTGCTGCTGGGATATTTCCTGGGCCCCTTTGGTGTGCTGCTGTTCAACGCGGTGCTGGTCGGGTACAGCAACGTCTATTTTACGGATGTTCTGGGCATCTCGGGACCGTTCCTTGTCATCTTCCCCATGGTATCCTCCATCCTGGCGGTGGTCATGAACCTGGCGATGGGCGTTGTTGTGGACCGGACCCATACCGCCGCAGGCAAGGCGCGCCCGTACCTGCTCATTTCGGCCCCTGTGCTGCTGGTGGCAGGCATCCTGCTGTATACCTTGCCGGCCACGGTGCCCAACGGCGTGATGCAGATGGTGTGGATCGTGGTAGCCTATAACCTGTACTTATCCATCGGCAATACCATCTTCAGCATGGGCAATTCTCTGATGGTGCCGCTGTCTACCAGAGACAGCAGCCAGCGCAGCAGATTGTCTGTGTTCAATAACATTTCCCAATCGGCCTCGGTGGGGCTGATCAGCATTGTGTTCCCCATGATCCTGGCTGTGATCGGTACTTCCAAGCAGAAGTGGACCCAGGTGATGTGTATTTTTGCGGGGATTGCCTGCTTCGGTGCAATTCTCGAGTACTACTTCACCCGGGAGCGCATCACGGAAGAGAGCATGGATGCCCCCCGCACCGAAAAGCAGAATGTGCCGGTGGCCAGGCAGCTGAAGGCCATCCTCACCGAACCCTATTGGTGGCTCATTGTTCTGTTTTACATTTTGTGGCAATTCTCCGGAACCATGAAGAACGGTTCCATGACCTACTTTTGCAATTATGTGGTCGGAACCTATTCCGATGGTGTTACCCAGACGATTCTGGCAATCATCGGCGCCATACCCTTGGCACTTGGCGTGGTGGTTGCCTGGCCGCTGGCCAACAAACTGGGCAAACGCAATTTTGCGGTGATCGGTTTGCTGATCGGCGCCGCAGGCGGCCTGATTATGTGGATGGCACCCCGGAATATGGCGGCTGTCAGTACCGGCCTGTTCGTGAAGAGCATCGGTATGATCCCCGGTATGACCATCATGATGGCGCTGTTCTCCGATGTGCTGGACCACATGGAATGGAAGAACGGCTTCCGCTGTGACGGTTTGTCCATGTCCATTTACTCCGCCTGCATGACGACCCTCAGCGGTCTGTGCTCCGGCATCATGAATGCCATGCTGTCCGGCACCGGCTATACGGCCCCGGATGCGGTGAATACATTGCTTCCGGTGCAGAAGATTCTGGATGGTTCTGTCATTTACTGCCAGCCTGCGCAGACGGAAACGGTCATGATCTGCTGTTATATCCTGTTTGAACTGGTAGCCTGGGTGGCAGCGGCCATCCTGCTGCTGGGGTTGAATGTGGAGAAAAATCTGCCTGCCGAGCAGGCAGAGATCCAGGCGCGGCGCCAGAAATAGCAGGTGGCAACATCAGAAAAACAACTTGAAATTATAGAATGCTGGTTTTTTCGGCTGTTAGCGCGCAGAAAAGCTATACGAATTTTCAGGCAGGATACCAGTAGCAAGACCCCCTTTTTTCGTGGTATACTAAAAAAGTATATTTGCGAAAAAAGGGGGTCTTGTGATGCGTGCAGCCATCGTGGATGATGATTCGACTATGCGTACCACGCTGCATGAATATCTGGACCGGTACAGCGCTGAAAACCACATACAACTTTCGGTAACGGAATTTGACAGTGGCGATACTTTTTTGAATGAATATCACGGGGAGTTTGACGTCCTTTTTTTTGATGTTGAGATGCCCGGCACGGACGGCCTGGATACGGCGCGCAGGCTGCGCCGTGTAGATTCGGAAGTCAATATCATTTTCGTCACCAATATGGCGCAATACGCCATATGCGGATATGAAGTGGAGGCGCTGGATTATATCCTTAAGCCGCTGTCCTACTATGATTTTGCGCTGAAGTTCCAAAAGGCGTTGCGGCGGGTGACGCGCAGCTCATCTCACACGCTGTCGGTGGAGGCCGTGGACGGCATCTGCCGGTTGGATACGGCTGATATTTGCTATATAGAGGTTTTGGGGCATTATCTTGTGTATCATCTGAATGATACGAAAGAGATCCGGGCCCGTGGCCGTATGGAACAGGTGGCAGAGGCGCTGGCAGCCTATGGATTTGTACGGATTCATAAAAGTTATCTGGTCAATCTGCGGTATCTGGAATTACTCAAACCTACTATGGTTACACTGAAAGTGGCAAGCTTGCCTGTGGGACGCGCCTACAAAGAACCCCTGATGCAGGCGTATCTCAAATACCAGGGAGGGTAATGGAATGGAGCAGGTAATGCAGGTGATCGATCAGCTTCGGTTCGCCTGGGGGTTGCTGCTGGCGGAATGGATTTTTTTCTATAAAGCGGTTCCCCAAAAGAAAAACTTCTTTTTCCGGGCTTTGCTGGTGATCGCCGGGTGTTCCATTCTGAGCCTTCTTCAATTGCCGCTGCGCAATGTGATACTCTATACAGCGCTTCCGTCCCCGGCTATGTTTGTCCTTTTGGGAGTGGCCGGCTTCCTGACAAATCTGTTTACTTTGGCGGGGGCAAAATTTTGCTTTCAAACCACATGGACCAACCTTATGTCCCGTTGTTTGTTGGGGGCGTGCCTGGAACGTGTGGTGACGGTTGTATTGCGCAATTGGATCGTGATGATCTGGTTCCCTTCTTTGGATAAAGAACACCCGGTGATTTACCTGGCACTTTTGTTGGCTCTGTATGCGGTTGTATATGGCCTGGGTGCAGCAATTCTTGCCCCGCGGTACAGGAAAGATATTTTGCCGCAAGGAACGGAAGATCAAATGCTGTGTTCCCTCTACATAGCGAGTGCCGTGGTTCTTGCCGCGGTCTCGGGTTATGCATCTACCATTGCGGAATGGTCTTTGAAATCGGTATGGGAATATGAGGAACTCGGCGAAGACGGATTGGCAATTCTCTATTTTGTCAGCAGTATGCAGGCTGTTATTGCCGGAATTATTTTTTCTTTTCAATACATCCTGTACCATGTTGCCTCTTTGCGGCAGGAGGCGGGAGAACTTAACCACCTCCTGGCAGAAAAGTCCCGGCAATATGCTGTTTCACGGGGCAATATCGCGCTGATCAACCGCCGCTGCCATGAACTAAAAATGCAGCTTTCAGAAGTAGAGCAAAAGTGCGGGCCCCTTTCCAGTGATCTTGTACGAAGCGCAAAGCAGGCTGTCCAAGTTTACGATGCAGCGGTACATACTGGAAATGCGACGCTGGATACCTTCCTGACAGAAAAAAATCTGTTTTGTGTTCGTGAAAAAATCCGGCTGTCCTGTACGGTCAGTGCCAGAAATCTGGAACAGATTGATCGTGTGGATCTCTATGCATTATTGGACACGGCCATGGAAATTGCCATTACCGGTGTGCTTGGCTGCGGCGAACCTGAAAAACAGGTCATCAGTCTTTCCATAGCACAGCACCGGAATCAGCTCCTGATCGGAATCGAATACTATACGCAGGCAAGGGGACCTGCCGAGGAGCGAGAGGTGCAAAACGCGGCCAAGGGCGAATTGGCGTGGATTGCCGGCAGGTATAACGGGAATATACAGATTTCGTTCGATGGTGGAATTGAACGAATCTACATCGTGTTGCTGACCGAATAAAAAAGCAGAGGAGAAGCGTATGGCTTCTCCTCTGCTTTTTGTATGGCCGGACGCAACGCTGCCGCTGCGTAGTGGTAAGGAACAAGCCGTGAAGCTGAAATATACCTGGGTCTGGCGGGCGGTTTGATGACATTCCCGTGACCTTTTGTACGCTTACAAGTGTTTCTTCTGCGATGTTGAACAAAAAAGCAGCGCCCATATAGTGAAAGGTGCCGAATCTGAGCGAGTTTCGAAAATACTTGTTGACTTTTTAGGTAACGTTTTCTAAAATATAGACAAGGAAGGCACAAGGCGAAGGAGGAATCCGGTATGGAAAAGATGCTGCAACATGCAGAAAAAACTCGAAACAAACCAATAAAAACCAGGTTGATCGAAAAAGGAAAACTTTTTCGAAAACAGTTGGGGCTCCAGATGATGGTTCTCCCGTGCATTGTTTGGTTTGCGGTGTTTTGCTATTGGCCAATCTACGGCTTGAACATCGCCTTCCGCTCCTATACCGTGACGAGCAGCCTGAAAACTGCGGAATGGGTGGGGTTTCAAAATTTTATTACGATTTTCACAGACCAGTACTTTTGGCAATCGGTTATCAATACGCTGGGTATCAGCTTCTTGAAGTTGCTGATCGGCTTTCCCGCGCCGATTCTGTTGGCACTTATGATTTATGAGCGAAAAGACGGCAAGTTCAAGCGAATCGTGCAGACGATTTCGTACCTGCCGCATTTTCTATCCTGGATCGTGCTGGGTGGTATGTTGATTCTGTGGCTTTCCTCCAATGGTTTGATCAGTCAGATGCTGGTGGCGTTGGGCGTGATTGAAAGCGGCCAGAACTTTTTGCTGGATGCGGACAAGTATTGGTGGATTGCTGTTCTCAGCGATGTATGGAAGGAAGTCGGCTGGGGAACGATCCTGTATCTGGCCACAATGGCCGGTATTGATCCGACTTATTATGAGGCAGCCAGAATTGATGGTGCCGGCCGGCTGCGGCAGATCTGGTCCATCACGCTGCCGCTGTGCAAGAACATTATTTGTCTTAACCTGATTTTGACGGTGTCCGGTCTGCTGGGGTCCAATCTGGATCAGACGATGATTTTGCTGAATACCCAGAACCAGCCCAAGGCAGAGGTCATTAACTATTATGTGTACCGCGTGGGCATGTCTCAGGGCGACTTCTCTTACGGTACCGCGGTGGGCTTGGGCGTATCCATTGTGTCCATCATCCTGCTGTTCGTGACCAATCAGGTTACCAAGAAAATCAACGAGACGTCGGTACTGTGAGGAGGTGCCCAACGTGATGGTAAAAAGATTGAAAAAGCGCAGCCTGACATCTGCCGATGCCTTTGACGTAATAAACGTGATCCTGCTGGTTTGCATTACCCTGATTATTCTGCTGCCATTGTGGAATATCATTGTTATTTCCTTCAGCAGTGCACAGTCCATCGCAGAAGGGAATTGCCTGTTTTGGCCTACGGAATTCTCACTGGAAAATTACCGGCGCGTCTTTGCCGACAGCAGCATCCTGACGGCCTTTTTGGTCAGCGTAGGGCGCACCGTCATTGCGGTGGTTCTGCATACCTTTTTCTGTGCAATGATGGCTTACGCCATGAGCAAACAGAACCTGGTGGGACGCAAATTCTACAGTGCGGTTGGAATCATTACCATGTTTTTCTCCGGCGGTATGATCCCCACCTATTTGGTGATCCGGCAGCTGGGATTGCTCAATAATTTTTGGGTGTACATTATCCCCAGTTTGCTGGGATACTACGATATTGTGATTCTGATGAACTTCTTCCGGTCGATTCCCGCATCGCTGGAGGAATCGGCCCGGGTGGATGGTGCCGGACATTGGCGTACGTTCCTGAGCATTGTACTGCCCCTTTCCAAACCGGCCTTAAGCACCATTGCGCTTTACCAGGGCGTTTATCAGTGGAACGATTTTATGACAACGCGCCTGTACATTACGGATGAAATTCTTTACCCCCTGCAAATGAAACTTTATCTGCTTTTGACACAGACTACCTCGGCGGCACTGCAAAGCGCCACCACCAGTACGGGCGTCGTGTCTTCTCGCGGACTCAATATGGCGACGGTGATTATTTCCACGCTCCCGATTATTGCAATTTATCCGTTCCTGCAGAAAAACTTTATCTCGGGAATAATGATTGGCGCCGTAAAAGAATGATACCCAAATGCTGAAAGGAGAAAATCATATGAAACAGGCAAAACGGATTGCATCGCTGTCCATGGCATCGATGCTCTGCCTCACGATGCTGGCTGGCTGTGGGGGAGGAAACGGCGGCTCCGAGGTGACGGCGGACACGCTGCCCACCGCACGTGTGGAGAAGGACCCCACGCTTCCCGGCTGGCAGCAGGACAACCAGGAACCGGTGACACTGACCTGGTATGTAAATGTAACCTGGTGGGATCCGAGTTGGGGCGAAGATGTGGTCACCAAGCAGATTGCGGCGGATACCAATGTGACCATTGATTTTATTATCGGCGATGACACCAACCTGAACACCTATTTTGCAAGCGGTGATTTGCCGGATATTATCACCCTGTTTGACTCCAACTCTTCCGCTGCGCTTACGGCCAACGACTGGGCGTTGCCGTTGCAAACACTGGCGGATACATACGACCCCTATTTCTATGAGGTGGCAGCCGAGGACACCCTGAACTGGATGCGCCTGGAAGATGGCTACACCTATGGGTATCCGGGCTATTCCGGTTCTGAACGCGACTTTGATCCGGAATACTACGATACGGCATTCCCGCAGCAGGCTTTCGTGATTCGCAAGGATGTGTACGAAGCACTGGGCGAACCGGATATGAGCACCCCGGAACAGTTCCTGAACGTATTGGGCCAGATTCAGGAGCAGTTCCCGGATCTGATTCCGCTGGGCTTCAATGCAATGACCGACAGCGAAGGCTCTCTCGGTGCGCGTTTCCAGAACCTTCTGGGTGTGCCGCTGGTGGATGAGGAAGGCAACTGGTATGATCGTCAGATGGATGAAGACTATCTGAACTGGATCAGCACCCTGAACGACGCTTACCAGCTGGGCTATATCAACGACGACAGCTTTGCCGACGACGGCACGGCCTTTGACGAAAAACTCCAGGCCGGCAAGTACGCATTCGTGATTATGTCCGGCGTTGTCAATGAGAACCCGCCGCTGCAGGCGTTCTACACTTCCAACCCGGATGCCGCTTACATTGCCATTGACGGCCCCCAGAGCGGCGTGGAAGGCCGCACACCGATTTATTCCAATGCGAGCGTTGGCGGTTGGACCGTCAACTACATCACCAAAAACTGCTCGGACCCGGAGCGGGCGATTGAGCTGTTTACTTACCTGATGAGTGATTACGGCGAAGTGCTTTGCTTCTTCGGTAAGGAAGGCGAAACCTACAATGTGGATGAGAATGGACGCTATGTTCTGACCGACGAGGTCAAGGCAGTGCGGGAAGAAGATCCGGACCGTTATAAAAAGGAATATCGCCTGAGCGAGTTCTATCTGTTCGGCCACGACCGCTACAACACCATGGGCGAGTTCCCCACGGCCATGAACCAGATTTACGAGTTCGGTTCGGACAAAATTCACGAGGCCGGTCTGGATGTCATCCGTGAACAATTTGTACTGGGAAGCACCGCACCGGACAGCAATACCACCGAGGCACGGAACCTGACCAACATTGATACCAACTGGTATACAACGCTGGTATCGTTGATTCGTGCGTCCAGCAAAGACGAATTCCAGGCAACGCTGGATGCCTATAAAGCATACCGTGATACCAACGGATTTGCGGATATTGTGTCTGTTTACAACGAAAAGATGGACGAAAATCGCACAAAGTTGGGGTATGAAGGTTGATCGGTTGATTGACTACCCCTGGCAGACAAAACACACATCGTGAGAAGGCTGCCGAGGCCCTGAGCATAAAGCGGGTCCCCGGCAGCTTTTTTTGATAAATAGCGCACCATCGGACAGATTCTTTGCGGCTTTTCTTGGCAAAATGCTCCCTGAAAAAGAAAAATATGGTATAATAATGACACAGGAGATAGAAAGTGAGGTCGACTATATGTGTAATTTAAGCCAGGGTATAAGAGAAGAAGGACTTGCAGAAGGACTCACAAAAGGACTTGAAAAGGGCGTCGCAAAAGGAAGAATTGATACTACACTGTGCTATGTCAAACGTCTTATACAAAAAAATAATTTCAGCGTAACAGAGGCTATGGATTTGCTTGGTGTTGATGAAAAAATTCGAGCTGTGATCGTAATGGAACTACAACAGGAAATATAATCGTACAAAAAAGATGCAGAAACAGAGATACGCAATTCATAATATCCTTGAATTGGTATATGCCTGTAAGCATCTTTTTTATTATTCATAGGGAATTTACTGCGTATGGACCTTTATAAAGTGGACAATTTCAAGAGAAGTTTGAAGTTCCTCTATATTGCTGAAAATACATATTCATGCCTTAATACTTTACTATCTTGCTTATTATTTTTCTGTTTCATAAAACAATAGATATATTCAATGAATACTATGAAAGGGAATGTAATGGAAATAAAATCCTGTTATGAAAGCTTTTATTTACTATTCTTATTTATCAGCTGCAGTTCTTCACATGCCTACGGGAATGCTGCAGCATACACAGAGATATAATGAAAATCGTGATAACCCAGAACAGCATGATAACATTCTTCCAGGCCAGCGAATAACTGCCAATACTGAAATACGGCAAATGAGCATTTAATGCAACTGTGAAAAACTGTGTAAAATGAACCATTTGAGAAGGAAAGAACTGATCAATCACCATTCCAGGTGCCAGCTGATTAAAAAAGCCCGCAAAGCCGCTAATTAGTGTAACCAGAAGCAATGGAATCACTGTCGCAAATCGGTTTTTCGTGATATAGGAAACAAGCAAGGTCACAAAGGCGGTTGCCATGGATGCAATAGTAATCAACACCATTGCATTCATAATCAGTGTTCGATAGGTAAATACATAGGGCGTAATACTCAGTGATGCCTGAGATTGCGAGTAATATGTCAGATTCAAATCTCTTAACGGCAGGAAAATACAGGACATGACAAATACAAGCAGAAATTGCAGGAATGCGATTCCAAGTGCAAGCATTATACCGGCACACAGCTTTGCCGCTGTTATTCTTCTGTTACCGGCAGCTGTAGGAATCATAATCTGATAGGTCTTATAATGCTTCTCCATGGCGTAGGTATTCGCCAGAATGATTACAAGAATAAGCAGAGAAGCAAATTCCAGATTATATAAGGCTTCAACGAATAGTGTATTGGGAATATTGCTGTCAATTTTATAAGAGGCTGACTTATAGCGATTTATGAAATTCTCCATTGTTGCATCGTACATGCTGTCCGGTTGATCAAAACCGGCAATAGCCAGATTCAGCTCCTGTTCAC
>OGWU01000798.1_pt1 | contig 19983 bp, 18 predicted proteins | sample 1576071 | NCBI WGS metagenome assembly OGWU01 (sample SAMEA3541582, study PRJEB24748) | human gut metagenome | biome: human gut; feature: human-associated habitat; material: faeces | place: China | collected 2012
TCAAACCATCTCTGAAATTCCTGTACCAAAAACTCACAAGAAAATTTTAGCGTATGATTTTTTCCATCTATATCTTCAAATACCACATAATAAACTTTTCCCCTGGCATGTTCTGCAATCTCTGTTTCTTCCCGGCAACCGATAATCTGTTTTATATAGTTCCTGTGACAAAGGATAAAGCCACCTCTGTCATAGGTAAGATACCATTCCCTCTGCCATTCCGGAAGATGGTAGTCTGTTCTGTCTTTCCAATAAACACCAATTTTATATTGCTGTTTCCACGCTTTTAACAGACTGATAAACGGAATTCCATAAGAGAAAGGAATCAATACTGCAAGACAAAAAATAATAATTTTTACCCCTTCTGGATCTGAACGCCTATAAAGGAAGACAATCCCGCTAATTACCACACAGGCAAACAACAAAATCATAAACATTGGAAATCCTGACCAAAAAAATATTTTGAACAGAGATTTATCATAGATTGTTTTTTCTCTTTTCTCGTTATTTCCCATTTTTCTCTATTCTCCTCATACAACATTTCATAAGCTTTTATTCTGAAAGAAGCCTGTGTAACAGTTGTTCCCGGTTATTGATAAACATTTCTGTTACTCTGTAACTTTCCACTCATATTATAGCATAAAAAGGCAGATAGGAGCTCCAGTATTGCAGTCTTTCCGAACATCGTAAAACCACTCTCCCCGCCAGTAAGTCTAGGAACGTTGATCTTTGTTATCCTCATCAAAATCCGGCAATACATTCTCTGCCTTCATACTGCTGTATTAATATCTACGCAGAAAGCTTCCTATCCTTCGACCATTAAATGCCCTTCATTAAAAGTTGTACTAATCGAACCATCATTCATGACTTGTTCAACCATGTCACCATAATCAATTGATTCTGTCCAGTATTGTTTATTTTCTGCATGAACTTTAATAAATTTTTTAAAAATCAATATAAAATTTCTTTATTACGAAACATTGAGGAATGAGAGGACTTTATCATGCAAAAATCAGACCAGACATGGATATCGGCAAAAATATCCAAGCCATCCGTTACCAAAATAAACTTACGCAAGACCAAGTCATTGCAAAACTGAATCTGATGAGTATCTCCATGTCCAAAAGTACCTATGCGAAACTGGAGACCAACCGCATGAACATCAAGGTATCAGAGTTTGTCGCTCTTGCTAAAATTTTTCATACGAATAACAACACTTACTTTTGAAATAATTCCTCATATGGAAGAAGTATATCCATACTGTCTTATGTAAAATCAAAGGACTGAAGCATAGGATATCGTAGCAATCCGTTTGAAATATATTCTAATCGTTCCAACTGCTTAGATGTGTATTTTTTCTTTCTGGCTTCACTATATCGCAAAATAAAAGGCAGATAGAAGTTTTCCACTTTCATATCCACCTATGCAAAATTCCCATATTCAATTAACCAAATCTTCCTGTAATGTAATCCTCTGTCTTTTTATTTTGTGGTGTAGAAAATAATGTATCTGTCCAGTTAAACTCAATCAACTCACCCATAAGGAAAAATGCACAGCAATCTGAGATACGAACTGCCTGCTGCATATTATGTGTGACCATAATTACTGTATATTTTGATTTCAGTTCCATAAGTAAATCTTCTATTTTCCCTGTACTGATTGGATCAAGCGATGCTGTACTCTCATCACAAAGAATTACTTTTGGCTGTACTGCCAACGCTCTTGCAATACAAAGTCTCTGCTGCTGTCCTCCCGACATCCCCAATGCAGATGTTTTTAACCGATCTTTCACTTCATCCCAGAGAGCCGCATCTCTTAAAGAGCGTTCCACAATTTCATCCAGTTTCACTTTAGAACGAATACCATGCGTTCTTGGTCCAAAAGCCACATTGTCATAGATGCTCATCGGAAATGGATTCGGTTTCTGAAATACCATTCCGATCTCTTTGCGCAGTTCATTTACATTCGCATTAGAAGAAAATATATCCTTTCCATCGTATTTTACTTCTCCTGTAATGCGCACATTCTCTACAAGGTCATTCATTCGGTTTAGTGTTTTCAAAAACGTGGATTTACCACAACCACTCGGTCCAATCAATGCAGTAATCTGATGTTCCGGGATATCCATTGTAATTCCCTTTAACACCTGATGATCTCCATACCATAATTTCAGATCTTTGGTTTCTATAATTGAGTTCATTTCTGTCTCCTTTTTGTCAATTCTATATTACAACGTGATACCCAAACTCTTCCATGTTCTGTGTATCATGTACTTATATTCATAGTAAAATCTACGCTATACACTCTATGCACATGCCCTAAGTGTACTATAATTTTCATCCATCAGAAGCACTTCCGGTTGTACCGCCAAAGCTCTTGCAATGCAAAGTCTCTGCTGCTGCCCGCCGGACATTCCGAGAGCACTCTTTTTCAGACGATCCTTACATTCTTCCCAGATAGCTGCGTCCCTCAACGATTTTTCCACAATATCGTCAAACTTTGATTTGGAATGGATTCCGTGGGTTCTCGGTCCAAATGCAATATTGTCATAAATACTCATTGGAAATGGATTTGGCTTCTGGAATACCATTCCCACCCTCTTACGCAGAAGATTTACATCTATATCCTTGTAAATATCTTTTCCATCCAGCAGCTGTTCGCCGTCAATCCGGCATCCCTCTACCAGATCATTCATCCGATTGATGGATTTTAAAAGCGTGGATTTCCCACATCCTGACGGGCCGATAAATGCAGTAATTTTATTTTCCTCTATCTCAAGATTCACATTTTTCAGAGCATGAAAGTCTCCATAATGGAGATTCATATCCTTGATACTAATCTTACTCATGTTCTATCCTCTCTTATATTCTTCTTATGGTCTGATACTCTTCTTTCCTACTTTTCTACGCTTTGGTCAGTTTCTTAGCCAGATATCCTGACAAGGTATTGATTCCCACTACCAGTACAAGCAGAATGACCGCCGTTGCATAAGCCTGATCCATGTACAAGCCTTCACTTGCCAGATTATACATATGGACCGCCAGGGTTCTTCCCGAATCCAGGACACTGTTTGGGATATCCGCTACCGTTCCTGCTGTGTAGATCAGAGCCGCTGTCTCCCCGACAATTCTTCCTACCGCCAGGATCACTCCTGCTAGAATCCCCGGAATCGCAGACGGAAGCACAATACGAAACACGGTTCGCAGCTTTCCTGCTCCCAGTCCAAAGCTTCCCTCTCTGTAGGAATCCGGCACCGCCTTTAATGCCTCTTCCGTACTTCTCATAATCAATGGAAGTACCATAATGGACAAGGTAAACGCTCCTGCCAGAATAGAAAATCCCCATCCGCATGTAGATACGAAAAACAGCATTCCAAATAATCCATACACGATTGAGGGAATGCCCTGCAGCGTCTCTGTTGTCAAACGAATCACTTCTACGAATTTATTCCCCCGCTTTGCATATTCCACCAAAAAGATGGCAGAAAAGATTCCAAAAGGAACTGCAATCGCCAGAGATAATAAGGTCATAATAATTGTATTAATCAGCGCCGGCATTAAAGACGCATTTTCAGACGTATAAGTCAGCGAAAATAACGATGGCTTCAAATATGGCACACCATTAATCAACACATAAGCGATCAAAAAGATTAATACCGCAAACGTGATCACCGCTGACAGCATTACCAAAAGCATCACAAGAAAAGAAAACGGAGTTCGCTTATAGGACTTTAATTTCTGTCCCATATTCTTTTGATTTTTACTCATGGCTGGTCCTCCTCTTTAAAAGCGCTACGCTGAAGTTAATAATCAAAATGAAAACAAAAAGTACCACTCCCGTCGCAATCAATGCTTCTCTGTGAAGTCCGGTTGCATATCCCATCTCGATTACAATATTTGCCGTCAGCGTACGTACCCCTCGGAAGATCCCCTGAGGCAGGCGCGCCTGATTGCCAGCTACCATAATGACCGCCATCGTCTCTCCAATGGCACGGCCGACTCCCAGGACGATCGCCGCAATGACGCCCGACTTTGCTGCGGGAATTACAACCCGGAAGATCGCCCTTTCGTGAGTTGCCCCGAGCGCAACTGCGCCTTCATAGTATTGATCCGGCACTGCGCGGATAGACGATTCTGTCAGTCCGATAATGGTAGGCAGAATCATCATTCCCAGAAGCAAAGATGCTGTCAGGATACTGCTTCCGTTGCCGCCGAATCCCAGATCCCGTCCCAACGTCCGGATCAAGGGTACAATCACCACCAGTCCGAAAAAGCCATAGACTACTGACGGGATCCCAGCCAGAAGTTCCGTTGCCGCCTTCAGCGGCTTATAGATTTTCTTCGGGCAGTAATACGCCATAAAAACCGCCGTCAGGATTCCGATTGGAACGCCGAAGATAATCGCCCCCGCCGTCACGTATAAGCTTCCTACAATCATAGGCAGAATCCCGAAAATCTCATTTTTCGGTTTCCACATTTCTCCACTTAAGAATTCACCAAATCCAATTTCCTTCATGGCAGGGAGACCATTTGCAAATAAAAAGACACAAATGAGAGTTACCGCCAGCACCGAAGCACAGGCGGCAATGAAGAACACTCCCTGCATGAACTTTTCTGTCCACGCTTTCTTGTTCATATTATTTTACTACCTCATCCCAAGTCAGAGCTTCTCCAGTGTAGATTGTCTTTACCTGATCGCTGGAAAGTTCATCGGTTGTATTTGCTTTGTTTACGATTACTGCGATACCATCTGTTGCCATCACCTGGCCTTCAACCTCTGCTGTCTCTTCGTCTTTCAGCTCACGAGATGCCATACCGATATCATAGCTTCCGTCAATCGTAGATGTCACACCTGTGGTAGAATCGGTTGTCTGCAACTCAATCTCTGCATCCGGATTCACTTCTTTGTAAGCCTCGATCAGTTTTTCCATAACCGGAGAAACAGAAGAGGAACCACCTACCACAATCTTTCCTGCCGGCTTGCTTCCTGCATAAGCTGCTGCAGAATCATCTCCGATGTAACCATTGTCAGAAACAACCTGCTGTCCTTCTTTGCTCATGATATAGCTGATAAAGTCTTTTGCTACTTCATTTTCAGCACCTTTTTGGGTTACAATGTTAAATGGTCGGGACACCTTGTATGTATCGTTCTTGATATTCTCAGCGGTCGCCTCTGCTCCGTCAATTTTCAGTGCCTTTACGCTCTCATCCAAAGATCCAAGAGAAACATAACCGATTGCATACTCATCTCCGGCTACCGTTGTCATCATTACGGAAGTACTGTTGGTGATCTGTGCTTCTTCCGTTGTCATATCCACTTTCTCGCCGTCTTTCTTCTCTTCTACTCCAAAAAGCTCAATGAATGCTCCTCTCGTACCAGATCCATCCTCACGGGATACGATTGTGATATCCATAGAAGAATCCCAGTCACTTGTGCTTTCTGCCTTTTCTCCGTTATCTGCTTTTGCAGGTTCTTCCTTACTTCCACATCCAACTGCCATTCCAGCTACCATTCCAACTATTGCCAGTGTTGCAATAAACTTTTTCAATTTCATACCTTTAATCTCCTTTTGTTTGTTTCAATATTCTGTATCTCTTCTTCACAGGACTTATCATATCGAAGGAATGTAAAATCTGAAATCACCGGAATGTTAAATCTAAGTTAAGCCATGTAAGGTTTTAAAAAAGAGAACCCACACAGCTCTTCGCTGCGTGAGTTCTCTTTCTCATCTTCTAGAAACTTCTGTTTCCTTCTCTATTCCCGTTCTTTTCTTCTACTTTTCAGCATCCATCCGCCTGCCACAAGCGCTGCCATCACGCCGAATACATATACCGTCATGTCTGCTGCGTCGCCTGTCTTCGGTACTTTGTTTGGCTTCTGAGTCTGTCCAGCTGGTTTGCCATCCGGTGTTCCCGGTTTCTGGCCCTGATTTCCTCCATCCGGCTTTCCTGGTTCTACCGGTTTAGAGGCTTCTTTTACAGTTACATCAAAGGTTGCTGTCTGATCTTTGTAGGTTACGGTAATGGTCTGCTTTCCAACCTTATTAGCATCATAACCAGATACCGTATAGCTTCCCTCTGGAAGAACTTCTTCTTTGCCATCGCTGTAGTGAGCTGTTACTTCCATTCCTGTCAGATCCAAATTCTCACCCTGCTTGTACTCGATCTTTTTCGGTGCTTTTACCGTAATCTTATCTAAGGTTACTTCCGGATCTACCGGGTCAGATTTTTCTGTCACCGTTACAACAAATGTAGCTGTTTGACCCTCGTAGGTTACCGTAATGGTCTGCTCGCCAACTTGCTGTGCGTCATAACCAGATACTGTATAACTTCCCTCTGGAAGAACTTCTTCTTTGCCATCGCTGTAGTGAGCTGTCACTTCCATTCCTGTCAGATCCAGATCCTCACCCTGCTTGTACTCTACCTTTTCCGGTGCTTTTACTGTAATCTTATCTAAGGTTACTTCCGGCTCTTCCGGCGTCATCTTCACCGGATCCACGCCTTCGTTGGTCGGCTTGATCTGCATATATCCGTCTTCATCAAAGGTAATCTCATCGATACAGGTCTCACGGTGCACGCCAAGTCCATCCCCAGAAGTAAAGATATTGATTGGGGTATAGAATCTGTGGTATGCCATGAAGTAACGATCCTGATTATCTCCGTCTTTCACATGAAGTACAGACTGATGTGCGGATCCTAGGATTCCCATGCTGTCGTCTCTTGCAAGGAGATTCTTCTTCACCAGTTTGACGGATGCACTTCCGTCTGCATTGGTCAGAGTGTCAGACACACCATAGTTTACATGGTAGTTCGGGCTGTTTGCATCATCGCAGGACCAGGTCCAGTGATACTTGCCGTCCTTCTTCGTTACCACAACAGACTCACGGAAATCGGTTAATCCGTTGATCTGCTTCAAGGTTCCTTCCTTGATGCTCATCATGTCGTCGTTTAACTGTGCGATTGCCGCAGAGCCATTTCCGAACAGAAGATAAGAAGTTCCATCTTCATCGGTAAAGATCGATGGGTCAATTGCCTGTCCCATACTTACGCCTGCTGCACGGCACATGCTGACTGTCATAAGCGCTTCGCCTTTATCGGTGTATGGCCCTGCCGGATTATCCGCCACTGCAACTCCAATTGCAGATTCTCCGTTTTCAAATTTTCCACAGTAGTAGAAGTAATATTTGCCATTCTTCTCTTCAATGGTCGGAGCCCACGCGCTTCCGCCTTTTGCCCATGGGGAAACAGCGATCTGAACACCCTGTTCATTGACGCCCGGATTATCGTTCTTCAGTTCCATGATGACGCCTTCATCTTTCCAATCCACCATGTTGTCGGAAGAGAACGCATGGAACTTCGTTCCGCTCCATCCCGGATATCCGTCTGTCGTTGGGAACAGCCAGAACTTGCCGTCAAAGTAGTCAAGATCCGGGTCTGCGTACTGTCCCGGCAATACCGGATTGTTGCTTGGAATGGCTTTCTTAATCGTCCACTCTTCTTTTTCCTTATTTCTTACAAAAGTAATCTTCTGATCCTTGGAAAGATCAAATGTGCTTCCATTTTCTACGGTCTTTCCATCCACCTGAATCTCTGCATCCCCATTAAAGGCAAAGGTTACTGGCGTCTTAGTAAAATCAGCCTCATTCCGGATGTATGGAGTAATTGTCTTGCTCTTGGCATCTACTTTGGTAAATACTGCTGTATGATCGTCAGTTCCTCTGTATTCTAACGCTTCTTCTCTGGTTGGAGCCGTTCCTGTGGTTACCGATTTTACCATCGGAAGGGTTGCCACAAAGTCCTTGGAGATTTCCTTTACTTCTTTCTCTGTCAGTGCTTTATTCTCGATCTGGAAGTTGTCGATCCATCCCTTGAAGTATTCTCCGCTGTTCGTCCAGTTTGCCTTTCCGATCTGAAGAATGCTGTTATTTCCAAGGATGCTTGGCAGAGCATAATTGCTTTCTACCGTCTGCATCTTCACTCCATTGACATAGAGAATTGTCTCATAAGCTGTCAGCACCACATCTACGTGATACCAGTCACTTCCTGTTACCGTTTCCGGACACAATGGGCGGCTTCCCTGATTCTTATATCGCTCTACCTTTGTAGAACCATTTAATTCCATAATTCCCAGATACACCTCGCTGTTATAAGATGTCTGGTTGTTATTCGGAGCCGCGTACATAACCCAATTGGTTGCGCTTCGGTCTGGTTTCATCTCATAGGAAATGGTCAATTCCTTCATGCCTGTCAGAAGACTCTTGCCTTCCTTATCGGTTACTCTCAGGAAGTTGTTGTTATTTCCATTTAAGTACAATGCTTTTCCAGCGTCTTTGCTCCAGCTATCCTTGAGTTCATAAGCCTGTCCTGTCGCTTTTGCATTCTCGCTCTCAAATCCGCTTCCGTCTTCGTTGAAATCAAACTTCGCCAGTGTCTTTCTTTCAACCTCTTCTGCTTCTTTTACTTCAATTTCAAAAGAGGTCTTCTGTTCTCCATAGGTTACAGTTACAGTCTGTTTTCCAACTTCAGAGAAATCTACTTTACTAAACTTAAAATGTCTCTCATTCTTGCTGCCTGCCTGATAAGCAATATCTTCCGTCTTACCATTTGCATAACTTACCGTAAGAACCAATCCGCTTGGATTCAGCTTCTTTGCCCCAGTCTCATAAACCGTTTCATCCGGAGCCTTTTTCACTTCCACCTTGCTTGGCCCATAAGCCTCCATCACTGCATTGTATTCTGCCTCTGTCAACGCGATGACGGTTCCATGTCTCTTATGGTTCGTATCAAAGTTGAAATCATTGTCTGCTGTCTTGATCCATTTTGCATTTGCAATATCGGTAGTATAGAACGGTACATAGCCGACTCCGCCAAAGTTATCTGCCAGGAGTCCGTATGTCTCAACTTTCTCTCCGTCCACTTCTTTCCAGTCATCCTGATTGTATGCAAATAATTCCGGTCCTTCCAGGCCTGCGGTAAATCCTGTAATATCTTTGATATTTCCCTGCTTACTCCAAGAAGACTGATCGGTGAGCCAGGATTTCTGATCGGGGCATTTCTCCAGCTGAATCGTTCCTCCTGCTGCTGATCCGCGATAATAGTTTCCATCGGAATCCCGGACAATCGTCGTATCGATAATATGATCATTGCCATTGTCGATAAACAACTCCGGCTCTGAGAAATTACGGAAATCTCTAGTTTTGGATGCGTATACCTTCTGTACGCTTCCTGTCATAGACGCCCAGTAAACCACGAATTCTCCTGTCGCCTCATCGTAGATCGCCTCTGGCGCCCACGCGCAGGTCGTTCCTTCCGGCGCTACTTCTGCAAGCCATGGTTCTGACCAATTGACAAGATCTGTTGACTCCCAAATTCTTAAGCAATGGCTTCCGTTAAACTGAGAAGTTCCCCAATCTACGGTTCCGTTTGCAATGTCATTTGCTCCAATACAAAGATCTGTTGCAATGAGATAGAACTTATCCCCTTCCGGTGAACGAATCAGATATGGGTCACGTACTCCAGCCTGATTCTGAGTCTTATTAATGTCTTCTTCTGTTCTAACTGAATCTGCAACGCTTAATACAGCTTCCTTCTTATTTAAGTCCATCCAGTTATCGCCGTCATGGCTGGACGCAAAGAAGATCTGCTGTTCTGCTGGGCCCCCATTGTTTACAAAATAAGCAAACAGATAATCCTTCATTTCTTCTTGCTTATGCGCTTTTTTTACATTCAGCTCAAACTCTTTCTCTACAGACTTGCCGTCTGCTGTCAGGGTTGCTGTCAGAATAACCTTGGTGTCTTTCTTCTGTCTGCTGACAACACCGGCTGGTTTCCCGTCTTTCTCCTGATCTGTTACAATCTTGTCATCGCTGGATTTCCAAGTCACAGAAGCGTTTCTTCCTGAGCCTTCAATTTCCACCGTTTCCGGAAGATAAATATTTCCTCGGACATCATCCACATTTACGATGGTAAGCTTCTCTTTTGCAGCCTCAAGGAAATCTCCCTGATCCATCAGCTTGGACACGGTGACAGGAATCTCTTTTTCTGCCTTCTGTCCTGCCATTTCGATGGATGCCGTAAATACCACAACTGCATCTTCGCCGCTTGGTCTTGTAACCTTGACACTATATCCGTCGTCACCAATCACAGCAGCTTTATTGTCCTCCACCTTCCATGTAATGTTGGAATAGTTTTCTCCAACAGACGGCAAGGTGAAATCCTCTGTAACTATTCCTGGAAGCGTCAGTTTTTCCTGGTCGGCAGACACCGCTTTCTTAGCCGCCTCTTCGCTGACCAGCTCTGCATCGGTTAACGCTTTATCATAGATGGTGAAATTGTCGATCCAGCCTTTATAACCTTCTCCATTTCCCCAGTTTGCGCGGCCGATATAGAAGATTCCTCCATCTTCCACAATATCCTTCACCTGATAATCACTGGCAACCACGCTTCTCTTTACACCGTCAACGTACAGAACCGTCTGACTTTCCTGAAATACGATATCAATGTGCGCCCAGTCTGTTCCGATGGTCACATCCGGACATGCGGGTCTTCCATTTTCATTATCATAACGCTCTACCTTCACATTTCCATTGTTATGAAATGCGCCAATATAGTGTTCCTTCTGATTCACCGGCTTGTCATTATTAGGAGCCGCATAGAAAGCCCAGTTGGTTTCCTTCCGATCTGGTTTCTCATCATAAGAAATCGTGATCTCGTTCTTCCCGGACAGAATGCTCTTCCCTGCCTGATTCTTCAAAGACAGATAGTTGGAAGCATTTCCATCAAGATAGAGTGCTTTCCCATTGTCCGCATGGTCGTCCAAACGATAGCTTCCCTTTACTTCCGCCGTTCCTCCGGCACTTGTAAAGCCGGACTCTTCATCGTCAAACGTGAATGCGGCGAAAGGCTCGTTTGCTGTCTTGCCTGCTGCCTGAACATCTGCCGGCAGATATGCGCCCGCCATAGAGGCTGTAAGCACAAGCGCCAGCGTCTTGTTCCAAAATCCCTTTTTCATTTCCTCTCTCCTTTCCTGAAAAATAGATATCTTTATTATTTTAATCCGTTTTCAAAAAAGAAAAAACAGAGATTCTTTTGAAAAAAGTTTGAAAATTTGTGGGATCAAATCTACTCAAATTTCTGCCCTTCTAACGGGTACTTTGGACATCCAAATTTCTTTGCCCACCAGTTCGTAATTAATGGCGCCAGGATACAAGAAATTACAACAGACGCTGCAACCTGCACTGTTGCTGCCGCAACAAATGGTTCCCACGCTTTATCAATTAACGCCACTGCTGCAGGAACTGCAACTGCATTTCCTGCTGTTGTTGCAACTGCCCATCCTGCATAGCCTGGTCTTCTCGTAATAAATTTATCACAAAGTACAATAAACGCACCGCCTACAAACACCGTTAACAATCCCAGAATAATTCCAGACATGCCGCCTTTTACAATACTCAATAGATCAATTCCCGTTCCAAGGGCAAAGCCAATCAACGGAATAATGGCCGTTCCCATTGGTGCAAAAATATCCCGCATTCCATGATCCAAATTTCCAATAATCATACCAAGAGCAACCGGAATAATTGCTGCCAACAAAGACATAAACGGAATATTCGCAAGTCCAGATGCTCCCAATGCCACCAATGTAAAAAATGGGCCATCATTTAAGGCAAGTAATGGAAAGCATCCACAGTCAGCCTGGTCTCCGTAATTTCCCATCAATGTCAGGTATACACTTCCATTTGAATTGGTTACCGCACTGATAATTGCTAATGTTGTAAGCCCAAGAAAACCTTCCTGACCAAACCACCAAAATTCCAATCCCTGCTCCAATTATACTTTTAGAAATCAACAACCCCCCGCCACGCTTTAATACTTTCGGCATATCTTTCACCTGCAAAGCTGTTCCCATACAGAAAAGCTGTGCTCCCAACAAGGTATTCGTACCCGCGCTGGAGAATAATGCTGTCGTTAATCCGCCAATCTGAAGTGCCTCTGGAAAAAGTGTATTTAAAAGTGCCCCTAATAATAAAGGAATTACCATCATCCCCGCCGGTACCTTTTTCAAAAACTTTAAGATCATAACGTTTCTCCTTTCTCTTTTCTATTTGTATCCTATTTCTACCATTCTTCTATTCTGCATTTTCCGCAAATATCCGATCAACAATATCAATCGCCACATCCTCATATCCACAGAACCCGCCTTTTACCACCACTGGAAGTCCATCATATTTTCCGATAATCCGTCCTACATCTACTTGCGCAACGATATTATCCAATGCCTGAATACAAACGACTCCTATTCTCCTGCAAATGCTTTCCATTGTATCTCCACCTGTGAGCATAAGACCTGCAATCTTTTCCTGACCCACTGCATCTAACACCAGCTCCGTCACAGTCGCCAATCCCGTGTTAATCATTCTGGAACTGGTTCCCGGTTCATAACTATAACGCTCGTCTTCTTTCCTCAGATCCATAACTTCTCCGTGAAGTGCTGTTTCTACGATAACTGCTTCCGGTGCAGGAACTATTTTTATCGCCGTCAAAACCGCTTCCGTTACTCTTCTGATTTCACTTTCTGCACGATCACTTCCTGCTGCAAATTCTTTGGCTGACGCACTAATACGTATCACCTTTTTATTCCCATTACATAATCTCTCAATTTGTGTTTTTGTTGAAGGATTCGCACTTCCTACCATCAGAAGTACCGTTTTGTCTCCTGCTTTAACAACCTCTTTTTTCATCATTTTTGCTTCTTTTCCAATTGCCCCCAGATAATAGGACATTTTCATAGTAAACGGTCCCGGATCCACTGCCAATACATCCCATTTCAAATCCACACACGTCTTTGCAATTAGATCTACATGTTCCATAGAAATCGCATCAACAATGATAATACGACTTCCTTCACTTCTTGCTTTTTGCAGCATTTTCTGCAGATGTTCCTCACCCTTCAACACTTCTTTTAAAGGAATCAGTTCCACTGGATATTTAGACTGTTTTTGAATTAATTCTGGAATATAACACTCCTGCACTGGTGTAACCACATCTTTTGCCACCGAAGTTTCTGTTAAAATAGTTCCGTCAATCACAGAATGTCCGCCTACACAAATCCTGCGCGACGCTGGCATAGCCGTTACCATCACAGCAATTTTATCTCCGCCTAAAGTTTCCAGCATGGCATCAATCTCAACTGTAATTCAACCACGCATAGTTGTATCAATCTTTTTTGAATAATACTTTATCCCCAATTTCTGCAGTTCTTTTGTTGCATTTACAACTGCTTCATATGCTTCCTTTGCTGGCAAATGTCTACTGTTGCTGCTCACATAGACAGCATCCAGCCTGTCTTTTTCCTGAAACTCACTTACTTTAGCCGCATCAAAAAACAGTCCTGTCTTTGCTCCTGTACGTGCCACCAACACACCGGCGCTGGCAGTTCCTGTAAAATCATCCGCTACTACTCCGATAACTGCCATTTGTCTTCCTCCTTTCTCCTATACTTTCTTATGCATTGCTACGGCATATTTAATCGTTGTCTCGATCGCCGCTACCATGCTGACATTCGTTGCAATTCCCTTTCCTGCGATGTCAAATGCTGTTCCGTGATCTACCGAACACCTGATAAATGGGAGTCCTAATGTCACAGATACCGAACGTTCTAAATCCAGTGTTTTGCACGGCATATGCCCCTGATCATGGTACATAGCAAGAATCGCGTCAAATTCTCCTTTTCTTCCACGGCTAAACAGTGTATCCGGCGGAATCGGCCCTACCGCATTGAACCCGTGCGCTTTAGCTTCCTCAACTGCCGGAGAAATCTCTCGCACTTCTTCGTCCCCGAACAATCCCCCTTCTCCACAATGCGGGTTGATTCCCGCCACCGCAATCTTGGGATTCTCAAGGCCAATTTTTTTCAACTGTGTATCAATCCGTGCAATATCGTTAAACACATGCTCCTTCGTTGCATAATCAATGGCATTTCTAAGAGACATATGACGACTTAGATGAAACACCCGCATTCCAAAGCAGTCGAACATTGTTAGCACATAATCTGCTTTCGTACCCTCCAGGTAAATTTCTGTATGTCCCGCCTCTTTAACGCCAACCATTTTAATAGCCACCTTGTTAATTGGAGCGGTTGTTACAGCATCAATCTCTTTCTTCATTCCCATATCAATGGACTTGTAAATAGCGTCCATCGCGATCTGTCCTGCAAGCTTTTGCTCCTTCCCCCATTCCAGATCGTCTACATCGTATTCTCCCGTTTCTATTACATTAATCGTTCCGTAAGAATACTCTGCCGCTCCTGGGTGTTCGATCACCTGCGTCTTGATGGTCTCTCCTATCGCATTCGCCGCCCGTTCTAGTACTTTTACACTTCCGATTACCAGCGGTCTGCATTCTTCATAGATTTTCCGGGTGCTCAATGCTTTGATAACGATCTCCGGTCCTATACCGGATGGATCACCGATAGTGATTCCAATAATTGGTTTATAATTTCCTTCCACTTTTACACTCACTTCTTTCTTTTGAAATTATTTTTTTCTCTTTTCTTGTCAACTAATATATCATTCTTTTCAATCGAAAGCAATATTGTTTTGATCGTAATATTTTACAAGATTTTTTCCTCTTTTTTATCAATTTTAACAGTTTTTATCCGAGTTTCTTTCGACTTCAAAAATTTCATTCTCTATTTTGTTAGATTTGCGCAAAATTATAATACCAAAAATGTGAAATATGGCAGAGCCTTTCATTGGGGACGGAGTTTTTTTCATTTGTACACGTCCCAAATGAAAATCACCCTGTCCCCAACATAAAAATATGACGGGATACTCTCCCGTCATATTTTTATGTTTTGACTATACCAAACGCCTATTTTATTTTCCTACACTACATCCATCGGAATCTTCAACTTCCGAGCCAATGTTAAAATCTCATCAGCCACCTCTCGGTCTGTAATAATCCGCTTTACTTCCTCCATGGTGCACACGGTAAACAAGCTTCCATTCCCAAATTTCGTATGATCCGCAAGAACGTAAGTCTCATCTGCCTTACCCATCATCATCCTCTTTACTTCTGCGTGCTCCGCATCGGCAGACGTCATTCCCACCATCAAATCAATCCGCCGGATTCCAGTAAAAAATTTATTCACATGATACTGACTTGCACTTTCCACCGTAATATTTCCCATCACGGATGCCGGATGGGAACTAATCTGTCCTCCCAGCATATATACCCGTACATGATCCGCAGTAGAAAGTTCTGCCGCAACGTAAACAGAATTGGTCACAACGCTTACTGTTTTTTCTGAATGTTCCTTAATATACTGCGCCAGATAACAGCCTGTGGTGGAATCATCGATCATAATAGACTCTCCATCCCCAATATATTCATAGGCTTTTTCTGCAATTCTACGTTTTTGATCTCCATTGATATAATATTCTCCTGGTGCAAACTGAACTGTCAATCCGCTTTCTATTTTAACAGCTCCCCCGTAAGTCTTTTTCACTCGCCCCTGTTCATCCAACTTTCGGATATCGTTGCGAATTGTAACTTCCGAGCATCCCAAAAGTTCACTCAATTCCGACACTCGAATCTGCCCTTTCTCCTGTACCTCATGCACAATAATATTTAGACGTTCTTTCATTTTCATACGACATTTCTCCATCTTAAGACGCGACCTTAACACTTAACATTCCCGCCTACTTTATTAAATTTATTATGATGGTTTTTGGAGAAAATAGCAAGTAAAACAAAAATTTTACCGTTCTCACATCACCTCTCCAGCGTTTCCCCTCCTTCTTCTGTATAAAGCTCGGCAATCTTAACCACCTTCGACTCTCCGGCAAATTCGATTTCCAACGACTCTTCCCCCGTCAACTGAATCGTCTCCCCATTTTGATCCACAATGGTATCCTCATCAAGGAATTGAAATCCCCAATGTGCCCCCGTCTTGTTTCGAGTTTCAAAAGGTTTCGTCCGCCATTTTACCGGCTGAATTTTATTCCATTCATAAGTTTCCTTCCCGTTTTCATCCGTAGAATAGGCTCCACCCCAGATCTCTATATAATAGGAATCATCCGTCGGCAGAAATTCTATCGTCACGAAATCGCCGATTTTACTACAGGCAATCTTCACATCCTCTGCGCTCGCCTGTGTTCCAGTTCCATATAATGACTCATATAGGGTTCCCAGAATTCCTACTGTAAGCAATACAGCAAACACGGCAATTACAATTCTTTTCCTGGTTTCTCTCTCAATCTTTTTAAGTGGATGAATCTCTTTTTTGATCTCCTCTCTGCTCTTTTCAACATAACGCTCTGAAGCTACAGCTTCCTTCATTGCCTGAAAGTACGCCCTGCAGGTTTCACACTCTTTTAAATGTTCTTCTACTGCCTGATTGCTTTCTTCACTGGTCAGCCCATCCATATAACTTGGCAGTAAATCTCTGATAATTTCACATGGAATCCTTGTCATCTTTCTTACCACCTTTCACGATTTTTTGCTTTGCACGATAATAGGTCACTCTCGCCCAATTTTCATTTTTTCCAAATAGTTCTCCGATCTCCCGAAACGAAAATGCGCCCGTCACCCGAAGCAGTACAATTTCCTTCGCCGTCTCATCCAGTACATGTACCTTTCTAAACAGCTCCATCTTTTCTTCCTTCAGTGCCAGATATTCGTCCGGAGGAAGTTCACTTACCGGTATCTGATCCGTCAGTTCACTGGTTCCTCTCTTACTCCGGCGTTCCATCTCCCGATACCAGAGATGCTTTGCAATCTGACAAAGCCACGTGGATACCTTACAGCTTCCATCATATTTCTTTGACGTACGCACCGCCTGATAGAACGTCTCCTGTGTCAGTTCTTCTGCCATCTCCTCTTCATAACACAAAGACAGAAGAAACTTGTACACCATTTGTGCATATTCCCGGTATGCCTCATCCATATCCAACACTTTCTTCACCTCCTCGCTTTACCGGAATGTACTTATATATCCGTGAAAGGTCAGGTTTGTTACAATATTTCGTGAAAATTTATGAAAAATCTGCATTCTCCTCCCGTTCATACAGGAATCTTACGTAATCATAGACTTCTGCAAAATCAATCTCACACTCTCCATCCCAGATAGCAACCGGAACTTTCGCTTCAAAACTGTAAATTGTCGGGTAGTTTTCCGCTTCAAAATCATAGACCAGCACCCTTTTCTGATCTGGATCTAGCATCCAATACTCCCGTACTCCCGCATTCATATATTTGTTCAGCTTCGTCACCATATCTTTCTTCCTGGTAGCTTTGGACAAAATTTCCAGCACAAAATCCGGCGCTCCATACACGCATCTTCGGATCACCTTATCCCGGTCGCACACGATCACAATATCCGGCTGAACCATCGTCTTCTGATCGCAGTCAAGCTGCACATCTATGGGTGAGACGATGGGCAGGCATTTCCCGTTTTTTCCTGCTGTATATTCCAAAAATTTTGCATAAATAAAACCATTCATTAACTGATGAACGGATGTCGGCACAGACATCTCGTATATCACGCCGTCAATCAGTTCCACCCTCTGTTCATCCGGCAATGCATAATAGTCATCCAGTGTGTATTCTCCCTGACGCTTCTGACCATAAGCTGTGCATTCCTCCCTCATAACTAAGTGTTCTTGTGCCCAGGCGCCATACTGATACCCCACCGGCTCTTCCCGTCTCCTTAATACCTTCTCAAGCGCCTGCATCGTCTGATATCGCGGCGCCATTGTCTTTCCCCCAAAAATCTTCTGTATCGTTCCAAGAGGAATCCCTGATAATTCTGCCACCTGCTCATTGGTATAACCCAGTTCCCGCTTGCGTTCCTTCATTTCTTGAATTGTCATAGTCCGTCCTCCTCTTTTTCTTTTGTTAAATCCAATTATAACACTTTTTAAGCCACTTTCAAGCCATTAAAACCTAATTCAATCCATTTTTCATCCCTTTTCTTCTCATTTTCCACTGTACTTTTCACCAGAAATAGATTATGATAATAAAAATGAGTTTTTTAGCAGAAAGGATATTAAAATATATGTGGATTGCAGATAATTGGAACGATTATGAAGTCATAGACTGCAGCAAAGGAGAGAAGTTGGAACGGTGGGGTGACTATATTCTTGTACGTCCTGATCCGCAGGTAATCTGGGATACTCCGAAGCGCAACCGAAACTGGAAGCAGATGAATGGACATTACCACCGCAGCAAAAAAGGCGGCGGTGAATGGGAATTCTTCGATCTTCCAGAGCAGTGGCAGATTCATTACAAGGATTTAACCTTTAACCTAAAGCCATTTAGTTTCAAACATACTGGTCTTTTTCCTGAGCAGGCTGCCAACTGGGACTGGTTCTCTGAGAAAATCAGAAATGCCGGACGTCCAATCAAGGTACTGAATCTGTTCGCCTACACCGGAGGCGCTACCTTAGCTGCCGCTGCTGCCGGCGCAAGCGTAACCCATGTAGACGCTTCCAAAGGAATGGTCTCCTGGGCCAAAGAAAATGCAGCATCCTCCGGATTATCCGACCGACCAATTCGCTGGCTCGTGGACGACTGCGTCAAATTCGTAGAACGGGAAATCCGCCGCGGCAACCACTACGATGCCATTATCATGGACCCTCCGTCTTACGGAAGGGGCCCGAAAGGCGAAATTTGGAAAATCGAGGATGCGATTCACCCGCTGATCAAATTGTGTACGAAGATTTTATCTGAAAAACCGCTGTTTTTCCTAGTAAACTCTTACACTACCGGTCTGGCTCCAGCTGTTTTAACTTACATGATCGGCACCGAATTAAAGCATTATAACGGTCACGTAGAATCCCAGGAAATTGGCCTTCCCGTCACAGATTCAGGGCTGATCCTTCCATGCGGAGCTTCCGGACGATGGGAAGCAGATAACTAATTCTTTCTTTTGTGACTTTGTCACAGAAAAAGAAGCGCTCGTCACGTATGATGGGATACAGATAAAGCATTTAGACAGTAGCGGCCAGATATGGAAGATGCCATTGCCGCACGCTCAATGTACAAAGCTGATTAATCATACATAAAGTGTTAACAATAAAGTTAAATCACACAAGGAGGTCGCTTATGAGCAGATTTTTTAAAGATACCCAGTCACAAAATATTTTTCAGGAATTCATAACAGTTGCTGATACAACTGCTGTACCTGAATTAACAGAATTGACTGCTAATACAACAGATGCCACACAGGAAAAACATGTTCCTGTCGTAACGATAAAGGAAAACCTTATTGAGGTATCTGTCGGCTCCGTCGCTCATCCAATGCTGGAAGAGCATTATATCACCGGCATCTACATTGAGACGAAATACGGATTCCAGTTCAAGAAACTGGCGCCGGGAGACGAACCGAAAGCTGAATTTCTTCTCACCGATGGAGATGAATTCATTGCAGCTTACGAATACTGTAATCTTCACGGATTATGGAAAAAAGATAATAATTAAAAAACAAATTTATATGAATCAAGGAGGAACCAAACTATGAAAAAATATTTATGTGAACCATGCGGATATGTATATGATCCTGAATTAGGCGATCCAGATGGCGGAATCGAGCCAGGAACTGCTTTTGAAGATATTCCGGATGACTGGGTATGCCCAATCTGCGGAATGGGAAAAGAAGTATTTGTTCCTGCAGAATAGGATAGGAATCTGAAAGAATCTGAAAAGATAAGGCGGAAGATCTTACGGTCTTCCGCCTTTTATTATCTGCTATATTAAAATTCTATTCCTCTTCCCAACGCATCCTTTAAATAATCGGATACATCTTCTAACTTCTTTACAATCTCCATCTTCTCTTCCAATTCATCCCCGGACATCTCCCGGTTGATCAGGCAATGTTGAATGTGCTTAATATCTTTGATCAATTGTTCTGTCATAATACATTCCTCCTTTAAGCCGCTCATCCGCCTACAAGTATATAGTTATTATAACATACTCCTCTCCT
>OGWU01000800.1_pt1 | contig 19928 bp, 22 predicted proteins | sample 1576071 | NCBI WGS metagenome assembly OGWU01 (sample SAMEA3541582, study PRJEB24748) | human gut metagenome | biome: human gut; feature: human-associated habitat; material: faeces | place: China | collected 2012
AACGGTACGCACGGTGGTGTGAGAGGACGGCCCCTAATGGGGCCTCCTACTCGATTTTCTGCAGCCTGATCAGAGCTTGACAACGTTTGCCGCCTGATCGCCACGTTCGCTGGCGACGACGTCAAATTCGACCGCCTGACCTTCTTCGAGGGTTTTGAACCCGTCGCCCTGGATGGCGGAGTAATGCACGAACACATCCTCGCCGTCTTCGATGGTGATGAAGCCAAAGCCTTTTTCATTGTTGAACCATTTTACGTTTCCAGTCATTGTGAACCTCCAAAAGATGAAATTAGTACCAAAAAATAAACGGAGATCACATTTCACATATTGTAACGGCCGGTCGCTGGCGCTGCCAGCTCTTACAATATGTGAAAAGCATTCAATGTTTGATAAATCTGATACTTGAGGTTAAGTATAGCAGAGGTCCTCCGCCCTTACAAGAACTTTACATTTTTCCATCCATAGTTATTCGCATGTAAAAAGCCTGCGGCATAAGCCACAGGCTTGCATTCATTTTGGATAGCGCTCAGCGAGGGCAGGATTTTCGGCGAAAAGCTCATCGAGGAGCTTCTGCTCCTGCTTCGTTGGCGCATAGCTAGCGAGCAGATCTGGCCGACGCTCGAGCGTACGGCGCAGCGCTTCTTTTTTCTGCCAGCGCGCAATGTTTTCGTGGTGGCCGCTTGTCAGCACTTCCGGCACTTCCTTGCCTTCAAAAACGCGCGGCTTGGTGTACTGGGGATACTCCAGGAGGCCGTTGTAAAAGGAATCGTCTTCAAACGACGCCTGCTCTTTGATAACGCCCGGTTTCAGCCGTGCGATGGTGTCGATCATGACCATCGCCGGCAGCTCGCCGCCGGTGAGCACATAATCGCCGATGGAATATTCGTCGGTCACATAATCGCGGATGCGCTCGTCGAAGCCTTCGTAGTGGCCACAGACGAAAGCAATGTGCTCATACTGCGCCAGCCGATTTGCGTCAGCCTGGCTGAACACCTTGCCCTGCGGCGAAACGAGAATGATCGGCACGCTGCCATCCAGCGGCAGCTTATCGCGCAATGCATCGACGATCGGCTGCGGCTGCAGGAGCATGCCGACACCGCCGCCGTACGGCGTGTCGTCGACGTGGTGGAATTTGTTCGTCGCGTAGTCGCGGAAATTGACGATTTCAATATTGAGCAGGCCCTTTTCTCTGGCCTTGCCGATGAGGCTTGTGGTGAGCGGGCCCTGGAACATTTCCGGGAAAAGCGACAGAATCGTAACGTCCATCAGTCGACCAGTCCTTTCGGCAGCTCCACTTCCATGCGGCCAGCGTCAAGATCCACGCCGAGGATCACAGATTTGACCGCCGGGATGAGGATCTCGCGTGTTGGCGACTGTTCAACGACGTAAACGTCGTTGGCGCCTGGCTGCAACACGTCGGTGATGACGCCGATCTTTTCCTCGCCTTCGTAAACGACGAGCCCGATCAGGTCGTCGATATAATAAGCGCCTTCCTCCAGCGGCATGCGGTCGCTCTTGTCAATAGCAAGGTACTGATTTTTCAGCGCTTTGGCGGCATCCATGTCGTCGACGTCGTAGAGCTTGACGAGGACGGTGTCCTTGTGCAGACGCACGCGCTCAATGTCGTAGACGGTGTAATTTTTGTTGTGGTCCTCCAGATACACCTCATCGAGGAGATAGTAGCGCGTAGGATCGTCGGTGAGCGGCTCAACTTTCAATTCACCGCGCACACCATGGGCATTGAGGATCTTTCCAATGCGTGTCTTGTCGTCGCTCATATCCGCACTCATTTCTGACGGATCTCTTTGACGACGTCGTCTTCAATGACGAGCTCATAGTGGGTGCCAGCGGTGAAAGGATCGCCAACCTTGATGGTGGTGAGGAAATCGCCTTCGCCGGCGTCCACTTCGCTGCCCATGATGAGATCGTCCACAGCGGCCAGCGCTTTGTTGAACTGTTCCTTGTAGACGTTGATCTTATCGCGTTCGGCGTTGAGCTGGGCGCGAATGGCTTCGGTCTGTGGATGTGCTTTGAGGGTGAGCTCGGTCATTGTCTTGCTCATCTGCTTGTCAAAGTCAGCGAGCTGGGAATCGATCTCGTCGATCTGCTTCTGGATTTCTGCAGCGGTTCTCTGCTTATAGCCATCGGTGACGATCTGTTTGTATGTCACCTTACCGAGGATCTGTAATTCTTCCATCTGTTCATACCTCTTTTCTAAAACATAGCAAAAAATCCAGACTCGAACGAATCTGGATTTTATCATCAGTCTACAATGTCGACATAAACCTTCTTATGCTGAACATTGCCCACGGCTTTCATGATGGTGTGGATCGCGTTGGCGATGCGCCCATGTTTGCCGATAATTTTGCCCATATCATCCGGTGCAACAGAAAGCTGCACTGTCACAGATTCTGGTGTTTCATTAATTTTTACAGATACGGAATCTGGGTCATCAACCAAAGACTTTGCGATGTGCAAAACCAAGTTTTCCATACTAATCATCCATTTCTTATAAAATCAATCAGTTAACACCAGCTTTTTTCAGCAAGCTGCGAACGGTATCGGAAGGCTGAGCGCCGGAAGCGAGCCACTTCTGAGCAGCTTCGACATCAACCTTAATTTCAGCAGGATTTACGTTTGGGTTGTAGTAACCGATCTCTTCGATGCTGCGGCCATCGCGTGGAGCGCGGCTGTCAGCGACGACGATACGATAGAAAGGTTTCTTCTTTGCACCCATTCTTCTCAGTCTGATTTTAGTTGCCAATGATGTCACCTCCTTACGTTGATCATTATTTCAAGCCAAAGAATGGCAGACGGCCTTTTTTCCCGCCTTTGCCACTTGCCATGGCCCCAAATTGCTTCATAAATGTCTGTGATTGCTCAAACTGCTTGATCAGTCTGTTGACGTCCTGAACCTTCAGACCACAGCCGGCGGCGATGCGTTTTCTGCGGCTGCCGTTGATGATCTTGGTGTTCTGGCGTTCCTCCGGCGTCATCGAGAGGATGATCGCGCGTGTGTGGTCCATATCCTTGGCGTCGAGCTTGACGTTTTTGAGCATTTTTTTGCTCACGCCCGGGATCATCGAGAGCATCGATTCAATATCGCCCATGCCCTGCAGCTGATCCATCTGCGCCAGATAATCTTCCAGGGTGAAGCTCTGTGTTTTGATCTTCTCCTGCAGCTCCGCCGCCTGCTTCTGGTCAAATTCCGCCTCTGCTTTCTCGATCAGGGTGAGGATGTCACCCATGCCGAGGATACGGGAGGCCATGCGGTCCGGATGGAATGGCTCGAGGGCATCGAGCTTTTCGCCCTGGCCGGTGAATTTGATCGGTTTGCCGGTGACGCTCTTTACAGAGAGCGCTGCCCCGCCTCGCGTGTCACCATCGAGCTTGGTCAGCACGATGCCGGTGATGTCGAGGTTGTCATTGAAATGCTCAGCCACGTTCACGGCGTCCTGACCAGTCATCGCATCGACGACCAGAAGGATCTCCGTCGGTGTGACGGCTTCCTTGATCGCCACGAGCTCCTGCATCAGCACTTCGTCGATGTGCAGACGCCCGGCGGTGTCGATGATCACGACGTCGTTGCCGTGCGCTTTCGCGTGGGCGACGGCGTCCGAGGCGATGTCGACCGGTGAACGGTCGCTGCCCTGTTCAAACACCGGAATGTCCAGCTGCTGGCCAAGAACCTTGAGTTGCTGGATCGCTGCCGGACGGTACACGTCGCAGGCAGCCAGGAGCGGACGCTTGTGCATCTTTTCCTTGAGATAGCGGGCGAGCTTCCCAGTCGAAGTCGTCTTCCCGGAGCCCTGCAGCCCGACCATCATGATGATCGTCGGTGGCTTGGAGCTGATCTCAATTTTTTTCGCTTCGCCGCCCATAAGCTGTGTCAGCTCATCGTGGACGATCTTGACAACCTGCTGCCCAGGTGTGAGACTTTCCATGACGTCTGCGCCCATGGCGCGGTCTTTGATGTTTCCTACAAAGCTTTTGACGACTTTATAGTTGACATCGGCTTCCAGCAAAGCCACACGCACTTCGCGGAGCACGTCTTTAATATCCTGTTCGCTGATCTTACCCTTGCCTTTGAGCTTGGCGAAGGCATCTTGCAGTCTTTCGCTTAATCCATCAAGTGCCACGATTAATCAGCCTTTCTGGTCTTTTTTAGTTGTGCCAGTATCTCTGTAAACGTTTCCTCCGGCCACTGGCCTGTGCTGAGCCCTGTCTCGATGGCGCCGATGGTGCGATCGAGCACCGCATCCACTTCGCCATCCCGCCTGAGCATGCCGAGATTTTTCTCGAAAGCTTCCAGCGATTCTTCGCAGCGGCTGATGCTGTTGTGCACCGCCTGCCGGCTGATGCCGACCAGATCAGAGATCTCAGCGAGCGAGAGGTCTTCGTCAAAATAATATGCGAACAAGGTCCGCTGCTTTTCTGTAAGGAGACTGCCGTAGCAGTCAAACAGGCAGACCATGCGATTTCTGTTGTCCATAGATAATGGCATATCAGCACCTCTGTCAACTTTTTCGCCTTGACACTACGATAGGATAACAAATCCCCAACGGCTTGTCAAGCATTATTTCTTGACAGAGAGCGATTATTTGTCCGTGCTGCCAAAGCCGCCGCTGCGCGCCGCCGTGGCGCTGTCATCGTCGGTGACAAGATACGGAAGGAAAATTCCCTGGGCAAATGCCTGTCCCTTTTCCACCGTCAAAACCTTGTGTTCATCCGGATGGTCGTTGTAAATGGCGATCATGATGTGCCCTTCGTTGTCGGCGTGCTGATAATCTGCGTCGATGACGCCGATCGTGTTCATGAGCTGCAGCTTGTAGCGCATGCCCTGGCCGCTGCGCGGCGCGATGATGAGCACCACATTCTCCGGCATGATCGCACGAATGCCGGTGAGAATCGTGATCTCCTCGCCAGGATGGAGCGTAAACGCGTGCGGTGCGTAGAAATCGTAGCCGGCGGAAGCCGCCGTTGCACGTTCCGGTAAACGGATCTCGCCGTAAATCTCTGACGGATCGTCTGTGCGGTCGTCATTTTTCTGCCGCCAGTCCTCTAAAAACTGCGGCCAGGAAATTTTTTCGAAAGCAAGCATGAAATTCATCCCTTTCTCCACTTGAAATGCTTCACACTGAAGATTATAATAGAAAATGCGCATAAATTAAACCTAAGGAGAGATATGAATGGGTCGTATTCATAATATTGAAGGAAAGAAAAACAAAATGGACAGCCTGCGCTCCACCACATTCACCAAACACGCGCGCAACATCACCGTTGCTGCTCGTCAGGGTGGCGGAGATCCAGCTTACAACGCTGCACTGAAGCTGGCCATTGACAAGGCAAAAGCCGACAACATGCCAAACGACAACATCAACCGCGCCATCAAGAAAGGCATCGGCGCCACCGATGGCGAAAAATACGAACACATCACCTACGAAGGCTACGGTCCTGGCGGCGTTGCGCTGATCATCGAGTGCCTGACCGACAACAAAAACCGCACCGCCGGCAATGTCCGTCACCATCTCGACCGCTGCGGCGGCAACCTCGGCACCGATGGCTGCGTTAGCTTCATGTTTGAACGCAAGGGTGCCATCGCCATCGACAAAGAAGCCTGCCCAATGAGCGAAGACGAGCTCATGGAGCTCGCTCTCGAAGCTGGCGCTGAAGATTTCGCCAGCGAAGACAGCCACTATGAGATTCTCACCGCACCGGAAGATTACGCAGCTGTGCGTGACGCCATCGACGGCGCAAACATCCCGGTCCTCTCCGGCGATATCACCATGCTGCCTTCCAACTACACAGAAGTGCCTGAGGACAAACAAAAGAGCATGCAGAAGCTTCTCGACGCCCTCGAAGAAGACGACGACGTGCAGAACGTCTACAGCAACATGGCACAATAATTCTCATAAACTGCAGTCCGTCGGGCTGCAGTTTTTTTTGCACCAAAAACGGCCACTGGATTTTCCGGTGGCCGTTTTTCAGTATTTGTTCCGACAGACTGCGCAGCGAGTCTGTCCCTCTTCTGTTGTGTAAAAAATCTCGCCGCAGCGTTCGCATTCACGAGCTGCGCCTTCTGCGAGCACACGCCAATGCGGCGATGTGATATTTTCTACGGTGAGACCGCGGTCCCAGTGCAATCCGTGCTCGGGGCAGATATCCAGGCAAAGCCCACAGCGCGCGCAGAGCACATCATGATGCGCGAGCACGGCGCGCCCCTCTTCTTCAACGATGGCGATGGCCTGCCAGGGGCAGAGCTTTTCGCAGCTGCGGCAAAAGCGGCAGTGGGTGTTCGTCAGCGCCTGCAGTGGAATCTCCTGCGCCGGATCGCGCTCTGGCGCGTCCTCGTAAAGCTCATGCAGGAGCAGCGCCTGAGACTGGGTCTTTTCAAAAACGAGCGCCCGCTCGGGGTACACGGTCTCGCGAAAAGCGTCGAGATAGCCGCTCAGCGACTGGCGCGTGTATTTTTCAGCGGCTTGGCGCACATGGCCGAGCTGATTTTTCATATAGGCGCGCCGTGTGTTGAGATCGCCAAAATGCGCCTTGAGATACGCTTCCACTTCATCGCTTTCGCGGATCACGCGCAGCTTTTCTGCGTAGGCAGACAGCCCGTAGCGCTCCAGGAGCATCTGCTGGCCCTCTGGGAACCAGTCGAAGTCGCAGTCTGCGCAGGTTGCCTGATCGGCAAAGAGCACGACTTCGCCGAAACGTTCAACGAGGATCGCAAGCTCCAGCCAGGTGAATTGTTGCAGACAGTTGGCAGCGAGCACCGGCATATCGGAAAAAACATGCCTGCGGCAGCAAATGATGAGCGGACCGTCTTGGGGCATTTTCAGCGCGGCCGGAAAATCCATTTCGAACACGTCGTGCGGACAGGCCTGTATACAGCGTCCACAGCCATCGCAGGTGTCCACGCTCACAACGCCGCCATCGATGCGGATGCTGCCATTTGGGCAGAGCTGTACACATTTCGAGCACGTCGCCCGCGGCGAAAACGCACGGATGCAGCGCTCAGGATGCACATCCACTGGCGCTGCCATGGCGATGAGATCGGAAAGCTGCATACTTCTCCCTTCCTTTCCTTAGAATAGTATGCCGGGCACAATAAACGATATTAGCGCATTTTCGGCATAAATCGCCGCCGCTTCGGCACCTTGCGCTGCACCATCTTGAGCATGCGCGCAAACGATGACACGAGCACGAGACCGATGGCCATCGCGCCCATGGAAAGCAGCGTGTCGACACCATAGGAATAAAAATCTGCCACATGACTGTTGAGCAGGCTGTCGATGGTGTTGTAGAAACGCATCCCCGGCACGATCGGCAGGATCCCGATCGTCGTGATGACCATGACTGGCACCTTGCAGACGCGCGCAAAGATCTCCGCGTAGATGCACATGATCACTGTCGGCACAAAAAACTGCAACACAATGTTCACGCCGTCCATCATATCGAAGATGAGCTTGCCCAAAAGCCCGCAAAACGCAGAGACGATCGCCAGCCGCATCTTGCTCTCGTAAAGCAGCGCAAAGAAAAACGACGATGTGAACGCCGAGATGTAGATCATCAGAGAATCGATCATAGTGGCATCACCCCCACTATCGATGGAAAAGACGCGTACGCCAGCGCTGAACCGATGGCGATGGCCACGGCAACAACGATGGCCTCGACCGCTTCAATAAGCCCGGCGCTGAGGTCCTTGGCGATGACATCGCGCACTGCTGTCATGAAGCTGCGCCCCGGGAAGAGCATCATCAAGGTACCGATGATGATATTGTTGAAATGCAGGTGCGCAAAATACGTCGAGAACACAAAAGCGACGACCAGCTGGATATAGGTGGCGACCAGCGTTGTGAAAAAATCGTTGGCATGGTAAAGCTCCATCGGCGTGGTCACGATGCGCGCGAGGAACACGCAGAGGATCGACACGCCTGCGTCCCACAGCGAGCCGCCGCTCATCACGGCGAAGGACGCTGCCGCCAGAAGATAGCTCAGCCAGATCACGGCTGGCGAATAGCCGCAGCCAATGCAGTAAGTCGACAGCTCGTCGATGCCTGCCTCCGGCAGCACGGGATTGGCGCTGAGCCGGCGCGAAAAATCATTGAGATGGATCAACCGTTCAAAATCGACGGTGCGGTGGTAGATGCGCCGCGTTTTTGTGTAGGACACATCCTCCTCCGTCTCGATGGTGACGATGATGATATTTGGCAACGCGTACACATCAATGCGTTTGAGCCCATAGGCACGCAGCACATGGATGATGCTTTCCTCCACACGATAGATCTCGGCGCCGTTCTCCATGAGCGCGGCGCCGAGCATCACAGCCAGCTTCAGCGCTTTCTGTGGATCGTATTTCTCATTCATCGCTCTCTACAGCGTCTGCTCCGCTGTGGTGCTCCAGATAGGTTGCACGCACAATATCGTGGCGGGTGACAATGCCGAGGAGCTGTCCTTCGTCGTTGATGACAGGCACACGGTTGATGTTCTTTTCGATCATGTAATCCGCTGCTTCGCTGACAGGATCGTACTCGTGCAGCGAGACAACATCCTGGGTCATCAGCTGGGCAACAGTGGTTGCGCCCATTTCCTCAACCTCGTTCTGGATCTTTTTGAGATTGACAGGGATGGCTCCGTCAAAAAGCATCAGGAACAGCGGCTTGGTCAGCGGTTTTTGCTGGCGCACGAGATCGCCCTCTGTGAGCATGCCGATGACATTGTTGAACGCGTCGATCACTGGCGCGCCGCTGATGCCGTGCTCCACAAAAAGCTCCGCCGCTTTTTCCAGCGAATCGTTTGGCGAGAGTGTGAGCACATCTTTGGTCATGATATCCTTGAGCAACATAAAAATTCCTCCTTTGTAACGGCGCACAGCCGTTTCATCATCTCATTATTGAATTGCTTTCAGTATAGCACGCGCACCCCAGCGCGTCAAACAGCGCGGGCTTTGCAGAAAATTTTTCCGCGCTGCAAAAAACCGCGCTTTTCTGTGCGATAACTCTTGAATGACCCTTCCCACTTGCGATAAAATATGAACGAGATTATATGTTAAGTTTAAGTCTAATTTGCAAGGGAGTTTTTTTATGCCAAAATTAGAGAACATCCATAAGATCATGATCATTGGTTCCGGCCCGATCATCATCGGCCAGGCCTGCGAGTTTGACTATTCCGGCACCCAGGCCTGCAAGGCGCTGCGCAAGCTCGGCTACGAGATCGTGCTGGTCAACTCCAACCCAGCCACCATCATGACCGACCCAGATGTCGCCGACATCACCTATATCGAACCACTCAACGTGGAGCGTCTCACCCAGATCATCGACAAGGAACGCCCAGACGCGCTCCTGCCAAACCTCGGCGGTCAGAGCGGCCTCAACCTCTGCTCCGAGCTTTCTGAAGCAGGCGTGCTCGAAAAATTCAATGTCCAGGTCATCGGCGTTCAGGTTGACGCCATCGAGCGCGGCGAAGACCGCATCGAATTCAAGCACGAGATGGAAAAACTCGGCATCGAAATGGCGCGCAGCCAGGTCGCTTACAGCGTCGACGAAGCTGTGAAGATCGCTGACGAGCTCGGCTATCCTGTCGTGCTGCGTCCAGCCTACACCATGGGCGGCGCCGGCGGCGGCATTGTCTACAACATCAACGAACTCAAAACCGTCTGCGAACGCGGTCTCCAGGCCAGCCTCGTTGGCCAGGTGCTCGTTGAAGAATGCATCACCGGCTGGGAAGAGCTGGAGCTGGAAGTTGTGCGCGACGCCGACAACAACATCATCACCGTTTGCTTCATTGAAAACATCGACCCAATGGGCGTCCACACCGGTGACTCTTTCTGTTCAGCACCGATGCTCACCATCAGCCAGGACGTTCAGGATCGTCTGCAGGATTATGCCTACCGCATCGTCCAGGATATCGAAGTCATCGGCGGCTGCAACTGCCAGTTCGCCCACGATCCAAAGAGCGGCCGCATCGTCGTCATCGAGATCAACCCTCGTACCTCCCGCTCCTCAGCACTCGCTTCCAAAGCTACTGGTTTCCCAATCGCTCTCATTTCGGCAATGCTCGCTTGTGGTTTGACGCTCAAAGAAATTCCATGCGGCAAGTATGGTACTCTTGACAAATACGTGCCTGGCGGCGACTATGTCGTCATCAAATTTGCCCGCTGGGCCTTTGAAAAGTTCAAAGGCGCCGAAGACAAGCTCGGCACCCAGATGAAAGCCGTCGGCGAAGTCATGAGCATCGGTAAAACTTATAAGGAAGCTTTCCAGAAAGCCATCCGCAGTCTCGAAACTGGACGCTACGGTCTCGGCTACGCCAAGAACTTCCACGACCTCTCCAAAGATGAGCTGCTCGCCAAACTGCGCTTCCCATCCAGCGAACGCCAGTTTATCATCTACGAAGCACTGCGTAAAGGCGCTACCATCGACGAAATCTACGCCCTCACCAAGATCAAGCACTGGTTCCTCGAACAAATGCTCGAGCTCGTCCAGGAAGAAGAAGCGCTCCTTACCAAAAAAGGCGCTGTGCCAGATGATGCCACCCTCAAACAGGCCAAACTCGACGGTTTCAGCGATCGTTATCTGAGCCAGCTGCTCGCTGTGCCGGAAGACGACATCCGCGCTGCCCGCTACACCTATGGCATCCGCGAAGCCTGGGAAGGCGTGCACGTCAGCAGCACCCAGAACGCCGCTTACTACTATTCCACCTACCACCTTGACAAGGACGAAAGCCCGGTTTCTGAAGGCAAGCCAAAAATCATGATCCTGGGCGGCGGTCCAAACCGCATCGGTCAGGGCATCGAGTTTGACTACTGCTGCGTCCATGCCGCATTGGCATTGAAAAAACTCGGCTTTGAATCCATCATCGTCAACTGCAACCCAGAGACTGTCTCCACCGACTACGACACCTCCGACAAGCTCTATTTTGAGCCACTCACCCTGGAAGACGTGCTCGCCATCTACGAAAAAGAGCAGCCAGTCGGCGTCATCGCCCAGTTCGGCGGACAGACCCCACTCAATCTTGCTGCCGACCTTAAAAAGAACGGCGTCAACATCCTCGGCACCACACCAGAAACCATCGACCTCGCCGAAGACCGCGACCACTTCCGTGATATGATGGACCGTCTCGGCATTCCAATGCCAGAAAGCGGCATGGCTGTCGATGTCGACGAAGCCCTCGAAACAGCAAACCGCATCGGCTATCCAGTTATGGTACGCCCAAGCTACGTGCTCGGCGGACGCGGCATGGAAGTCGTTCATGACGACGAACAGATGCGCGTCTACATGGCCGCTGCTGTCGGCGTCACACCAGACCGTCCGATCCTCATCGACCGCTTCCTCAACCATGCCACCGAATGCGAAGCAGACGCCATCGCTGACGGCGAACATTGCTTTGTGCCAGCCGTCATGGAACACATTGAGCTCGCCGGCGTGCACTCTGGCGACTCCGCCTGCATCCTGCCTTCCAAGAATCTGAGCGACGAACAGATCGCCACCATCAAGGATTACACGAGAAAGATCGCCGTTGAAATGAATGTGCGCGGTCTCATGAACATGCAGTACGCCATCGAAAACAACAAAGTCTACGTGCTCGAAGCAAATCCACGCGCTTCCCGCACCGTACCGCTCGTTTCCAAGGTCTGCAACATCAACATGGTGAAGATCGCCACCGAGATCATGACCTCGCCGCTCACCGGCAATCCTTCCCCAGTGCCAGCGCTGAAGGATCACGTCATTCCTCACTACGGCGTCAAAGAAGCCGTCTTCCCATTTGGCAACTTCCCAGAAGTTGACCCAGTCCTTGGGCCGGAAATGCGCTCCACCGGCGAAGTGCTCGGTCTCTCCAAATCCTTCGGCGAAGCCTACTTCAAGGCTGCAGAAGCAACCAAACAGATGGAGCTTCCTCTCGAAGGCACTGTGCTTCTGTCCGTCTGCGACCGTGACAAGGCCGAACTTCTCGAAGTTGCACAGGCCTTCAACGAACTCGGCTTCAGAATCCTCGCTACCGGCGGCAGCTACAACATGATCCACGACGCCGGCATTCCTTGCGAATTCATCTATAAGATCTACGAAGGCCGACCAAACATCGCCGACGAGATCGCCAACGGCAAGATCCAGCTCATCATCAACACCCCATCTGGCAAAGAGAGCGCCCATGATGACAGCTACATCCGAAAATCTGCCATCAAGCACCACATCTCCTACATCACCACCATGGCCGCTGCAAAAGCCGTCACCGAAGGCATCAAAGCCTACAAATTCGGCCAGCACACCGGCGTGAAATCCCTGCAGGAATACCACGCAGATATCCACTGAGTGATGCCATAAATTCATAAATGATAATCGCCGCTGCAAGCAAAGCGCAACGCTCTGCCCGCAGCGGCGATTTTGGCTGTCATTGAAATATTATCTTATTCTTCTTCCTCGTATTCTTCTTCATCATCTTCCGCCCATCTAATATAAGGAATTTCATGTTTAACTTCTACCGTCATCATTGAGTAGCGTATAGAAATCATGTCCCCATCTTCGTCTCCTAAGTCTTCGATATCCCAAATACCAAAAAGACCGAAAGCTGTAATTTCGAAGAATACGAAATCAATATTGATTTCTCTGCCCTTTTTCCAGGTTTGTTTGACACCGTAATCATTAACATCTTTCAAGGCATCTTCTTCATATAAATATGCAATTTTAGCAAGCGATTCTTCACTGACATTTTTAAAGATATCATGGCTCTTTAATCCGTCAATAATATTCTGCGCTTTACTATCAGCAGCTTCATTTATTATTCTATTTATTTCGAAAGAAGCATCACCGCCCAACGTATGATAAATAATAGAATCAGGTGAGCACATCCCAGGTTCACGATAGTAAGCTGCAAAACTGCCCGTCGCCAGGAAAACCTCTTCAAGATCATCCATTGTTTTCATGTTGCCTCTGATGCTCTGTTCTATGCAATCGTTAATTGCATGTTCAGACTGTGTGGCATCTTTTAACTCGCTCAACATGTCTTTAACAGCATTCAGTGTCTGCCCCTTAAAATGGTCCTCTAAGTTAAATTCTTGAGAAGGCAGCTCCTTATGTAAATCTGTTAATTTTGTAAATTGTTTTTCTTCTCCATCTTTTTGGAGAGTATAGACACAGTAAATATCCAATAATGGTTTTTTCGCACGTGCTGATCGTTGTTTACGCGTTGTCATCGATGCCACTTTTGCTGTGATCTTCAGGATGCCTTGATCCATTAACGGAGAAAGAAATTTTGCAATTTCTCCATGCACATGCCCAAGTGACCCTTGCTCACTCCTAACATCGATCGCGTTGGTATCATACGGATTATCTGGCTCGCGCACAAATCGAACCTCATCGCCGATTTTCAGCTGTTCAATCCGATCTGGACGTCCTTCCTGCGTTATTCCAGCCAAATCCATCGTTACATCATAAGGCTCAAAGGCCCTGGCATCATTGATTTCACAGTCCGGACAAACCCCAGAAAGAAAATCTGCTTCGTCCTCATGAGAAATATGATACATATCAGATACCCGACGAACCAACTCGGCAACTGATCCTGCATTGACTAATTGACTTATAATAGTTGTATCAAATCCACATTCAACGGGTTGATCGCCAAGGAACCAAAGTTCGTCTTCATCCCGATCTTCGTCGTCCCACTCTTCATCTTCACTCACATACTCATCTTCTTCCTCATTCCAATCGGCTTCTTCATCCTCGTCCCATTCATCATAATAGGCGTCTGAATCAAAATAGAAATTGAAATACGAAGCCCATATATCCTGATTTCCGACCGTACCGCTTACTTCAACAGATTGAGTATTTTCTGATGCATCTTCCAAATCATAACTCTCAAATCTCAAACTAAAACCATTACCATTAGAAAATTTTAAAATCAACGTTGCAGCGTCATTCTCATTCAATCTAGGCATATAGCTCCTCCTAATAATTTCAAATCAAATGCTCTCATCGCCTTAAATCAAGCCAATATGAATTTTCCACTTCTCTCCTTTCTCCCAACTCTGCTTCTCACGATATCCTTGAGCCAGTTGAAACTGATCATCGGCATACAGTCGAGCAATTTCTTCCAACGACACATCATCGACCTGCGAAAATTCATCGATGGTTTTCAATGCTGCCAAAATTTCTTCCTGGGTACTCAATCCTGCCATAGCAATTTTCTCAGTCATCGGCCAAGCTGCATCGCGGAAAAGATAGTGGAAGAAAAAATCTCCTGAAAAGTTCCATGGCGGATCATCAACTTTAATGTTCTTATCATCCACAGACAGAGCCACGCTCTCAAGATCATCTATAGAGAACATATTCCTGTGGATCACCTCAGCGAGACAATCTCGAATGCCCTGGAATTGCGATGTCACCTGACGACTATCGAATATCAGATCGTCATAAACATACAACGCATCACGAACATAAAATCCCTGATCCCAATAATGCGCAAAAAGGTCTCTGATTTTGTAAAATGTACGCGTTTCATCCTCTTGCTGGATGTTATAGCAACAATTTAGCGCTAACACAGGTTTTCTATTGATAGCATCCACATACTTGCCAACAGATTCCACAGTCGCTTCTACCACCACCAGCTCTTTGGCCAGAAGAGGCTCCAATACCTTTGCTGCAGGATCTAGGAGATCTGCGAGAATCTCATCATGAAAGAGGACATGAACAGTCTCTTCATCTGGATCTACTGCGAATCCTACGGTATCACCTGGCTGCAAATCCCTAATCAGCGGATCGTTCTCGCTTTTGGACAATGCAGCATAGATGGCTGCATCATAAGAAGATAACAAGTCTTTTGTAATATTTTTTAGCGAAGCAGCCTTCACATCCTCTCGGATTGTCGATAAAGACAGCTTTTTTTGTAAAAAATCAACGAATTCATCAACACGATGAATATGATACAAACTGTCAAAACAAGAATCGGCGCAGAAAAACGAGATCGGCGCCTTGGTGTTGAGCGCAAAAATCGCATCGGGATCGTTGTCATAGTACGCCGTGTAGCGCATTTCATAATGCGAGATCTCCTTAAGATCGTTATCGACTGCATCGATTTCTTTAACACAGATCGTGTGTGTTGGCACAGTTGGATCTTCCAAAGGCAATCGTTGATAACTATAGATCAATTTCCGTCCATTGGAAAATGAGAACGTCGCATTCATACTAAGATCAGAGTCATATTTCGACATATTTCTCAACTCCTTACCATTAAAATATCCATTGCTTCCTTCATCATTCTGGCACACACTCCATCAGCCAGTCAATGTCAATCGGTGACAAAGCGTAATAATCAACGCCACACTCAAAGCAAGCGTTCTCTACATCTTCCTCAGTAATTGGACCACTCTCATGATTTACAAGCAACACCTGCTCCACACGCCTAAGCAATGCTTCATGTGTGGGCGAGTCCAGTAACCCAAGCTCGTCCGCCATTGCCATTTCGGCACCCATCATTGGATCATACATAATAATATCCCTCCTTATACATTCTTGAATCTTTACCACGGTTCCTCATCAGGAAGCGGCTTTTGAGCTTCTTCTAAGTATTTCCCCGCCAAAAAATCCTCTTTGAACTGATACGCATCAAGTTCATTTTTACATTCAACATGATTGACAACCGTTTGACAGTGTGGACAGTACATTTTCTTCAAGTGATTGGCGCCATGCAACTCTCCACGTTTGCGCGGTAAACTAATGCCCTTTTGCCCACATTTTATACAATAGAAATCATGTATTACGACTTGTTGTCTTTTCATGAAACGATGTCTTCCCTATTTCCGAGCATACACGGTATCTTTTCATCCATTATTCCATGGAAATAGCAAACGTTTGCATGCCTTCTAAGGTAAACACGACACCCCGTTCCATATCACGCGCTGGATCAGCGAGGATCATATCTATATCCTTTGCCTCCACATGTTCATAACCAGGGATCTCACGAAGCTTATCGATGGTTTCACTAACATTTGGTGAACGCATGAAGGTCATGATCGCACGACGCTTACGCGCAATTTCTAAAACTTTTTCTTCCACCACGAGATCATACCCCGAAAAAGCAGGCAGTGATCTCAGCTGTTCAATACAAACTTCCGAAGACGCGCTGCCACTCAAGATATTTTGAACAGTTTCTGCAGCATCATTAAAAGCCAATTTGAAACTATAAGCAAATGGATTGCTTCCAATAATTTTCAACTTGATCTGCTTTAAATACACGGCATTGTCATCCAAAATAGTCTGCAGGATATCTTGAATCTGCATAAATTTTTCCTTTGCATTTTGAATGAGCGTCAATGTTCCTGCCCAATCACCACTGATTCCGGCAGTAGGCGCATCTTCGTCCTTTTTCTGTTGGACAACATTTTCATCCCAGGTAGACAGTGAAAACATTTCATGAATAGATCGAGCGATTATCTGTTCATCCTTAGCAGACAAGATCTTCTCAATAATCCCTTCCTGTACATGGAAAGTTACAGGCAAAGCATTTTCCAACCCTTCAACGTTATCAAGCAAACTATAGTTATAATTTTTATCTTCTTCATTACTCAGATACAATTCAGCTTGTCCATTCACTTGCAGGCCCGTGTGGATCATCGCGCCATCCTGCTCCTCGATAAATTGGAGAACCAACGGATCATGATTAGAAAATTCAATTTCAAGCGAAACAACTGCTCCACCAAATCCTTTTGATACAACATAATTTTTGATCATGTTTTTTCACTCCTTAGCCTTTCTATACAGTAGCACTGCTTTGCCAGGTATTGTACAAAATAAAATTTTTAAAAGCAAATTTTTTCAGGGTGTCAAGCTAAATTCTATAAATTTTTCATTTAAAGTAATCGCTACCCCATTTTCTCACACTATATCACTGCGACCATAGATTTACTTCCTAATCTCCTTGAACATCAATCGAGGCCAAATTGATTTTCTTTAAAAAGATCGATGTCAAGATCTATCTTCTCGCCTTTTTTCCAAGTTTGCATGATCGCAAAATCTGCCGCTTCTTGTTGAGGATCACTCAGATAATAATCTACCAGCAAATCAAACGTATCTTCACTATACATCTCAAGTGCATCAATCTCTTTTAGCTTGTCGATAATTTGCTCATCAGCGTCCCCTTCGACATTATCAAATACATCGGCAATGTCACCACGCAGATCATAATCAAAGATTTTGGCAAAGAGATCGTCAGCCTTCCAGTCGCTCATAAAGCGGTAGGTCGTTTGGTCCCGCAATGCCCACGAAGCTTCTACAATATCTCCTGGTGCCTCCATATTATTTAGGATACACTGCTCAATACCTGTTTTAATATTTGAAAATTCATCATTCCATCTATCTAAGGCACTAAACAATTCATTGACTGCACCATCAATATCCATTTCCTCAAAATCATCTTTATTCGGTATATACAACCCGAGCGAACCAGATATAATGCTAACAATTTCCTGTAGTGATTTTGCGCCAACTATTCGACTCAACAAAATAGGTTGGCATCCTGCTTCAAATGCATCTTCCAGATAAACATCTTGCTCCTCCAAAGCCCAAAGCACGCTTTCATCAAGTGGCTCTCGTTCTAAAAATAGGCTGTTTTCTCGAGCAACGTCCTCGTTCTTTTTATATTCTACAAAACTGATATAATAGGAAGCATCACCATACTCGGGATCCGCGTCATGATACGAAAGATTGAATTCATGTCCATTCGAAAATATCATTTTTAGTTCAATAGTTGTCAAGCTGCTATACATAGACATAATCATTTCCTCCTAAGAAATTCTTCACTTAACACAAACCATCATTTAGCTCAGTGTTTTCTACTCAGCGAACCGAGTTTCCTCATAGAATTCAATATCAAACCATATTTTCTCACCTTTTTTCCATTTTTGCCGGATAATGAATGCATTTTTCTTATTGCCCACTAGTTCTTTCAGATCTTTCGCGTATAGATCCACGATCATTTCGATCCCATTCTCATCGAACAATTTTAGTTCTCGAATGTCCTTTAGAGCAGTGATGATCCTTTCCTGATCGTCTTTGAATCTATGCATTTTTCGCTTGATCTTATTTTTTAGTTTATTGCTAAACACATCGGCCATTACACCATCAATGGTCCACATTCCAAAAAGATCCGGAATCTCACTGCGTTTCCAAGAAATCGCCATAATATCCTCTAGCGTTTGCATATTATTCATGAGGATCTGACGCACATTTTCTTTGAAGACAGGATAATCAATGGCCTGTTCTTTGTCAGACGCTCCCTTACCAAGCGTACCCGTATTTCTGATCGATACCATTTCATCATCAATCATCATGTCAGATTCATGTATTTCAATAGTATCAACCAAGATCTTATAGACCTCTTCGACGGTTCCCGCTTTTATAATATCACCTATCAGCACTGAATGGCACGATACGAAATCAGAAAGATACGCCTCAGCATCGATCTGACCATTTTGAAGAACAGTATGATCCTCTTTATATTCTGTAAAACCGATCCTATAAGGTTCTCTTTGATCAATATCGAAAATCTCTTGTTCACGTTGCTGGAGCACCATGTACTTATAATAGAGCATTAAACTTTTTCCGTTGGAAAAAGTCAGTTTCAAGTCAACCGCATCACGGTACAGCAACGAATCATTCTCCGAAAGATCTGCTTACAAGATCTCCACAGCATCTCCTTCATCCATCACCACGGCAGGAGAATCTGATCCTTGCTCTTTCAGAATATCTTGACCAGCTTCTTGCGCTTCATCAGAAATACACTCTAGCCTTTCAAACCATTCCCGAACCACCGCATCTGTCACTGAAACATCAATCTCTACACCATTGAAATAAATGGATCCATTATACACGGCATCTCCCTGTGCCATCAGATAAGTATACTGTCGCCAAAATGTTTTTTCCGATCCAGATTCTTTACTTACTGCATAGGCTACAACAATACCTTCTGTCGGATGAGAGGCATGTACCTGTGCGCCATAAATATCATTTTTTTCAAGAACGCTCTTCAGGAGATCAGCGAATTTCGCCTCAACGAATGCATTACCTTTTCTCCATAGTAATTCACCGTTCTCTATGCGACCTGTTGTCATAACATTTAATGAAAATGGTGCATCTTCATATTCAGTACAACTACCAGAATAATCTTCATTTACCATAATAAAATCAAACTCATCTACTGCATTGAAATACTTCATGCCATCAGGTACAGCTACCGAAAAAGTGTTTATCTTGACTCGCTTTGGCTGAGAGTAAGTTGGCCTCACAGTGGCAAATCCTTTCATAACATCACGCTTCTTTCGCTTTCCTTAATGCGCTTCCAAATCGTTTTATCTTCTAAAGAAATTCTTCAAGCTACTAAAGAAACCCCCAGTTTTTTGACCATTGTCATTTTCGTTTACAGTATCCTCGTCCTTTCCCATTGTCGTTTCGCCCGACGAAACATGCTCATCCTCTAACTCTTCCGCAAGATGATCAAGTAATTCCTGTGGTTGAATCTTTACGTCAACTTTTTCAAGCTCAAAATCGTTTTCGTCGTTTTCCTTGGAAATCTTTACGAAATCATTATCTTCGTTATCTATAGGTTCATTATGATCCTGTTCGATTGTCATCTCAGAAACAGCATCATCAACTTTCTCTGTTGAAATTTCATGAACTGGCTTGACTGCTTCTTGAATCTGAGATTCACTCAAACTTTTTCCATCAGCGCCAGTCTCCGTAAGCTCATTTTCTTTTAAAGCTTTCTGTCGCTTGAATTCCAGAAATTCATTCAGGTCATCTTCGGTAAAACCCATCGAAAGCAGACTATTGGCAAGATCAGTTTTTTGCGTTTGAGGCTCTGTTGAGTGATCGATCTCTCTTGGTGGCTTGAAATTTGCCGGATAAAACCGTATAATCAAGGCATATCCGGCGTTATGCTTA
>OGWU01000804.1_pt1 | contig 19902 bp, 16 predicted proteins | sample 1576071 | NCBI WGS metagenome assembly OGWU01 (sample SAMEA3541582, study PRJEB24748) | human gut metagenome | biome: human gut; feature: human-associated habitat; material: faeces | place: China | collected 2012
AAAAAGCAGCTGTTCCGCGAAAGCGACTCGAAAGCCGTCACCGCCATGATGAGCGCCTTCGCGGACAAATCCGCCTCTCGAAGCTACCGTGACGCCGTAACGGCCAAGTGCCGAGAGCTGCTGACCGCTATCGTGAGACCGGCTTTGGCCGTGCGCTATGTGGTGGCCCTTGGCAGGCGTGACCTGCTGTGGGATCTGCTGCCGGAGTATATCGAGAAAAATGTTCTGGAGGTGTGGGATGATTAACGAATGGGTGGAATTCTGCGCGTATACCGGAACGGTTTCCTATACCGCCAGCAAGAAGAGCGACACGACCTGGCTGGGTCGATTCGCCTTTGCCACGATCCTGGAGTTTGAGGGGATGGCGCGGATTTTGACCATTCTGGCCCGCGGGTATCTGTTCCACGGTAAAGACGGAGCGGTCATTTCGGGTGATCCGCATGATTGGATCGACTACGCCCGCTGTGCGCTCTGCGCCTGGTGCAGTGTGCCAGAGGACGGAAAGCGTGTGCAGGGTAAGGAGTGGCAGTTCCAGACAGACTTTTCGGAGCTGCATACAGAGTTCCCGGAGCTGGTGGATGCGGATGGGGTCGGCTGGTTCCTCCGTCATGTGCTCCGCGCGGCGGACTTCATGCTGGCGCACCCGGAAAAGGTGCGCAGCACCTCACTCAAGTATGCGGAGGTCATTCGCTCAAAGTTTGTCGCCGCATGGCGAAGTAAGGTGATGCAGTATCAGATCCCGATTTTTGCGTCCCAAACCAAAGGTGCCTGGACACTGCGCTTTGATGATGTCCTTGCCGACGCACTGGAGCTTGGCCCGCTGCGCAAAGAGGGGCCGGAGCTACCGCTTGAACTGACAGAGAAAGTAACAACAGCGCTTCCGAAGGGTATTCCATCCGAGGTTGTCTGTACGCTGATCCGCTATTACCTCGCCAACCGGCAGGATGATTGCGAATGGGTCGTCCTGCCGGTGGCAAGCTTTGATGCCTACTTCGGGGACACCAGCTTCAGCAAGAAGTACCTGCCCAAGATCCCGCCGGAGATCATGGATCGGAGCAGCGCCTTCGGCGTCAGCCGGTATCGGATTACGGAAGAATATCTGCCATAAGACACAGACAGCGGAACAAGCCTTTACGGCCTGTCCCGCTGTTTTTTGTCTGGGGTTTTAAAAATGTTTTCCTTGTCTATGGCGGCTCAAGCGCTGAGCTGCTGCCTATGGCTCACTCGTCATCATCAGGCCACGATGAGATCATGTGAATATCGCCGGTGTCCATATCCATCGCCATGTGATCGCCCATGCGCATCACGAGATCCCCATCGGAGTCCATCGCCATGCTATCAGAAATGCTCATGGCGAAGTCGCCATCATCAAAATCGAAAAACAATTTCACAGGGTACCACTCTCCTATCGAAATATCTGTTGTAAATTTCATTCACCGCTTCCACATACACCACAAAGGATGGGTGGTTATGATCCTGCCAAGACAGATACATATTTTTCTTCTCAAGATACTTGCCACGAACCTCTTGCCATACTCCCTTTTTCTTTAGTTTATCCGCCTTATTTTTCACTTGATGAGAGTTAGGCACTTCGTTCCATGTGTATTGATCCCAGCCCAGTGCATACACATTTTTGTTATGAATCAAGCGCATGTAATTCCCGTTTTTATTTTTCGTGGTAATAGCAACGTCAAACTTGAATTTGATATCTGGCGATTTCTCAAAATACAATATTGCAGTCAAACAAGAAGTCGAATCTTGTGCATCCGAAAAGAACTTTCCGCCCACCGCTTTGTTAAGGGCGTTTCTAATTGTGTCTTTCAGCAATCGCGGGTCGCGATACTCGTTATCTGCCTTCATGACCAAAAGGTTGTAGTCCAAGTCATACGGGCCATCTCCATTTCTCGTGATCATATTCCTTGCTCCGCTTCCAACAAGCGAAAACTGTGCAGAAATACCCTTCTCCTTCAGCAGCTCGCAGGTTTCCTTCAGGACATTCGAGCAATCCGAACGATAGCGCTTTGACTCGGATTCGTAAACGAACTCATACGCCATACATACTCTCCTTCTCGCCCATGCCACCCATTCAACATCAAGGTTAAATTATTATAGAATAGCATAGAAAGTTTGATTGTCAATAGCGGCTTGACCCTATTTTGAATGTTTTCCGCAAATTTCACCCCATGATCCCAATTTTGTTGCCGTTTTCGTAAATGTCCGCGCCGTCTTCACAATGATTGGGGCCCTCGTACTCTACCCAGCCGAAGCCCGCCACATAGACTTTGTCACCGGGCTGCAGTTCTTTAGGCGGTTGAGGTGAAGTCTGTTCCGGCACTGAATTCTTAGTAGGTGTCTGCCCAGTGGAAGGCTGGAGTTCGGAAGCTACGGGTGTTTCAATAGACCCTATCTCCGGTTCAGGTTGCTCTTCTTGGTGCGCTTCTTGTTGCGGAATCGTTCTTTTTTCCTTCTCTGCCAGTGTTGCCGGTTCCTCAATTTCCGCAACGGTCGCTTCTTTGGCGCTCACAGCGTTTTCTGCAGCTGGGACGGGTGTTTCCTCGACCGCGTTGCCATGTGGCCACACAGCGGCGCACAGGGCGACACATGCGGCAATCATTGTCACTATGATGAGTTTCTTCATTTCTCTTCCTCCTTAGATGCGAAACAAGCGCCTGATCCCATTGCCGTTTGGCAGGAGACTGAGCGCTCGTTTTCGTAGTGATTCAATTCTACGGAGAGTTTCCACGCCAGTTCAAATCCAGCGATAAAGCTGTCGATGGAGGTCTCCTCCGCAATACGGTCTTTTGCGTCGATGATCTGGAGCACCAGCCGACGCTCCAGTTTGCCCAGTACCTTGCTAAGTGCTTGATGGCATTCATCAATTTCCTGTTTCTGAGCCTGGAGTTCAGGCGGGGTACAAAAGCAATCGTATAGGTCTTTCAGCAGCTTGTATTTCATGCGCTCGCCTCCTTGCAGCACAAACATATACCACAGTTCGACGGAAACAGCTACTGAAACTTTTTAGAAAATAGCGGCTGGAACATTGTGTTTCAGCCGCTATTTGGGATGTGGAGTACTCGTGGTGCGGGCTCGCAGGTTAACTATACCCCTAAGCAATTTTTACTTCTGTTTGCATCCATGCTAAGAGTTTTTATGGCGATGACAGCCCTGGGCAATTCGTGGTGACATTGCGAATGATGATAAGCGATATCCTGGCACCACCAATTTCCGCAAGGCATGATCAAGTCAACGCGCCGTTATTCTCTACTTTTTCCGCTTCGGACAGTTCTTCCCAATCCTCACGATTTCCACACCTGCGAAGGTAATCGGGGCCGCCATCCACAGCGCATGAGCCGCAGCTGCAAAACTTAAAATCATGGACGGTTTCGCTTTCGATGACATCTCCGCATTTTTTGCATCTGATTGCGTTTCTGATAATTCTCGGCATAATCATTCCCTCTTTAGCGCATTTCTGATTTTCTCTTTTTCCCCGCTGCCATCTGTACGGAGGCGCAGCAGCGGGACGGCGCACTTCTCCAGAATGGAGTTTTTCTTTATATCTCGTTCTGCCTGCTTGCTCCCTGCTTCATGAAAGCCAGTCCCGTCTACTTCAATCGCCAGCACAGGTTGCTTATCCATCTGATTAAACAGCAGAAAATCTACATGGGTCAACGGATTGCGGGCATATTTGCGTTCTTCCTCTGTCAGTGGCTCATAGTCCTTCACCAGCGTTGCAAGAGAAACATGCAGTGCGCAGCCGATGGTGGAAAATACCTCCTCAGCCAGCACCTCTTGAATCACAGAGTACATGAGATTCTCGGAATCGTACTCAGATACCCGCTTATGTTTTTGCAGATATACCTTTCGCTGCTCGGCATAGCCATGATAGAGCATATCGAATACGGAGTAGACCTGGCTCTGGATAACCTCAAAATTGTTATATTCGATGTACCGCGTTAGGTCGCCGTAGTTGGTCTGGTCATTACGTGGGTCCTGCGATGTGACCACTGCCAGCGAATGAACCGCACGGGAAACCGCCACATTCAGCATATGAGGATCATCCACGAAATCTGTGATGACATTGTCGACCGAAGTTAGAATGATGGCATCCTGTTCCCGCCCCTGAAACTTGTGGACGGTGTCCACCTCGTAAGTATCTCCCAGCTGCTTGCGGATGGCTGTCACCTGATCCCGATACGGCGTGATAATGCCGATGCTCTGGAAATTCTGCTGATGCAGCCGCGGAAGCACCTCCTGCTGGATGACATCGATCTGGCGCAGGTTGAGATGCCCACGGGCGTGATTACCGGCAATCGTCCGGTACATGGTCAATACATCCGGCTCATCATGGTCTTTTGTCATAACGATCAGTTGCCCGTGGTAGAACTTCTGGTTGCAGAAGTTGATGATTTTTGGGTGGCAGCGGTAGTGTTCCCGCAGCAGCGTAACAGGTGCGTCCTGCCATATTTTCAATGCAGAGGACAGCAGGCTGTGGGCAGAAAAGCGATAACGCTCATCCAAGGAATACTTCTGCCAGATGGCATCGCTGGTACGAATGTCATCCTCCGTCAGCACATTGGGGAGCTGCTTCAAGTCCCCGACAATTACGATATTCCGCGCGCAGGAAAATGCCAGCACCCCTGTGGCTAAATCGACCTGTGAGGCTTCATCCACGATCAAGTAATCGTAGATATGATCGATGTTCAGCGTTCCTTTGATGGAATAGGTCGTGCTAAGCACCACCGGATACTCGCGGGTAAACTCTTCGGAATTCCGGCGGAAATCATTCTTTTCAAAGCATCGTCTATTATTCCGCCAATGATACCGTGTTGCCAGCTCCGCCCGAAACAGCCGCAGGGACTTCTGTGTGAGCTCATCCATCTTCGCGTCGAAAGCATAGTGCTCCAGCTTTCGGTTCAATTCCTGCTTTTCGGCCTCCAGCTCCCGTCTCTTTACGAAATAGAATTGGTTTTGCAAATAGGGAATGACCTGTTCCGGGGAACAGGCAAACAATTTGAGTGCATTACGGTTGAATCGGAACATGATGGATATTTTTTGCAACAGGCCCAAGCGAGTCTCACGCTCTGCATGCTGTTCAAATTCCATCCAAAGCGCAAGAAGCTTCTGCGAGGACAGCTTGTCCAAGCTCTCCATTGGCACGTCACTGTAACTTGCGTAATATTCCTCAAAATAATGCTGCTCCGGGTTTAGCTGCAAGAACTCCTGCTCGATTTCCGCAATGCGGTTTTTGGCATTAAGCATTTCGTTCAGTTCTTTGGAGAGTGCAGTCGTTTCCTGATCTAATTGCTGTCGTTCCTCCGGGGGCATTTCCCAATCGCTCATATTCGGATAGGCGCCGGTCTGTGCATCCAGAAACTTCTCTTTGTTGGCAAGACTGCCGAGAAACGCAGTCAGAAAAGCAGCATTTTTCTTCTCCAGCTTTTCCACAACATTATGCGTTGCGGAATTGTTGTTGGAGACAACCGCCACGGTTTTTCCGCTGCGAACAACATTGGCGATGATATTCAGGATCGTTTGTGTCTTTCCAGTACCCGGTGGCCCCTGAATGATACTGATTTTGGAGGAAAGTGCCCGTTCTACCGCCAGCTTTTGACTCTGGTTCAGGCCAAACGGATAGATCACTGCCTCCGGCATCTGGGGCATTTTGACGTCTTTCTGCGGTGCAAGATAGCTTGCCAACACGGTATCCTCGCTGACCTGCTGGATCTTGTCATACTGCATGCTTAGAATGTTGATACCGTTTTCCGCCACCAGACTGATTGCAGCGGCAGTCTCCTTGAAATATTGGAATGCTTCTTGATTTTTACCGTCCGCCAGACAATTCTGCTGGAACTGCACTTCATTCCTACGAAATGAAAAATCTCTCTTTCCGTTGCGGACAATACGATAATACCCACCGAAGTCGAGAATCTCATCAATTCCGCTGATGGTTTGCCCGTTTACGGTGACAATCACCTGCGCAGGGTCGATCTTCTTTTGCAGGGGTAGGATCTCCACATTGCTGCTCTGAAAGCTGTACGACTTATTGGGCGCACTGGTATAGACGACCTCGCACTTCCCGTCATGGAACTGAAAGCTCGCGACCGAGTCCGTCTGGTCTTTTCCCTTTATGATGATTAAGTGCTTTCGTGCGTCCATAGGCATCTCCCCATCAATTCAACTCTCAACTCATAAGTTGCGAGTTATTTCATCACTCGCTCAAGAAGCGTCTGATAGCTGTCCACGACATCATAAACCACATTTCCGTTACTTATTGCTTTGAAATGTTCTCTTGCGCAGTGGATTTTGGATTCCTCAATGAGCCGGAGCTGCATAGAGGACATAGAGCCTTTTGTTTCGGCAACAAAATAGATGTGTTTGACGGTGCCTTCATAGAAAGCAATCGCCCAGTCCGGATTATAATGTCCGACTGGTGTTGCGATATAAAAGCTGTCCGGCAGCTTCACATAAACCGCAACATCTGTGTTGGTGTCCAGGTCGGCTGCAAAATCACGCTCGTTCGTGGAATCGTACATGATATGATCATATAGATGCCGCTGCGCTTTCATTGCATTTGTACCGAGTTTGCCCTTGATGGTCGGTTCGGTAAAGATGTCCGTATCGTAATGCTCATCCAGCACGTTGTAGGTAATATGCTGAATAATTGCAGTTGCCTTTTCGTCATTGATCAAAGCGGCTGCTTTGATAATGAACTCTTCTGGATTGAATTTGAACTGCTCAAAAACGGATTTCTCAATGCCGGTCAGAATTGCAACGACTGCTTTTCGTGTCAAACCGGTCTCTCCGACCAGCTTGCCAATCAGATCATACTTCACACTGCTGTTGGCACGGATTTGCTTGCTGCTGTCATAAGTAGACGACTTTGATTTCGAGAATGCACTCCCGACAAGGAGAGAATCCCTCGACTTGATCTCGTCCATTGCGCCGGTTTCAACCTTGAAGAATATCTTCGGCACATGAAGATTCTGGTTGAGCGATGCGATGGCTTTCTTCACAAGCTCATCCGTATCAAAGTCCACCACATATACGGATTTTGGGCTGATGCGCTTCCAAAGCGCTTTGAACTCCGGCATGGCGAGCTTGTCGGGATCAACTTGCAGCTCGACATTCTTGTCGCGGGCATTCTCCGGCTGCATAGCGCGGCTGTCATAGACGGAATCAAGAATATTGATCACAGAATCGCGGCTGTCCGCCACTTCCTCCGCAACTTGAATCGCGCCGTTTGCTTTGTCGGCATAATATTTATCGGTCAGTACGCCCTTCTTGTCGATATAGCCGTTGACAATCAAATCAAAATAAATCGCCTGCGCTGTATCGCCGTCCACGACCTGCTCGTTGCCTCTGGCATCCACAATGACCTTGCCCTTGAAGAGGTCGGCAGTAACCGCCACGGGGCGTCCTGCAACCGCATCGGCAAGCTCACTTTGCAAGCCTTTTGCAAAGCTGTCATAGCTCTCGCTGGCAATAACGGTCAGCACATTGATAGAATGAACATCATTGCCGAGGACGTTGGCATCCATACGCTCGCCGTCTTGATTGACGCAAAGGCGCAATCCGCGACCGACTTCCTGACGTTTGCGAACCTCGCTGCTGCTCTGTTTCAGCGTACAAATCTGGAACACGTTCGGGTTATCCCAACCTTCACGCAGCGCAGAATGGGAGAAAATGAAACGCACCGGGGACTTTTTGGGATCATGATCCAGAAGCAACTCCTTGTTCTTCATGATCAGGTCGTAGGCATCGATATCGTTAGATGTTTGTTCCTTTTTGTTGTCTCCTGCCACCTGATCGACATAGTGACCTTTCTTATCCACGGAAAAGTAACCTGCGTGGGTATTATGGGCGGAAATCGCGTCCAGATACCATATGTAGTCCTCGTCTCCGATTTCCCGCTGCATGGAGCTGAGAATGTCGTTGTATTCTTCCTCAAACATATCCGCATAGATGCCGTTGAACGGATGCCCAACCTCATCATACTGCTTGTACTTCGCAACCTCGTCGATGAAGAACAGGGACAGGACTTTGATGCCCTTATGGAAAAGCTGACGCTCCCGCTCCAAGTGAGAAAGAATCGTTTCGCGGATCTGAATGCGTCGGAGCTGGTCTTCGCTGACCTTGCCGATCACGTCTCCGGCAAAGATTTTGATGCCATTCAGGAACTCCACAGAGTTATCGCGTCCGTCGATAGACTTGACCACAAAGCCTTCCTTGTACTCGTCGAGTTTGCCCGACTCGCCGGAGTTGTCATAGAGGTTGTAGCCGATACCGACCGTGGCGGTTTTCTTGCGAAGGCCCTTTGCTCCAATGTAGTCAAACTGAATGGTTGCTGTCGGGTCTGCTTTGGAAAGATTGATGCTTTCCAGATAGACAAACCCCTCGGTTGCCGTGCTGCCGGATTCCGTGATGCCCTTGACGGCAATTTTCTTAACCAGCCGCTTGTTGTGCGCCTCCATCGCGTCAAGGCGATAGACCATGTTATAAATGCTGTCCGCCTTGTGAGTTGCGGAGTAGCGCAGCGTCAGCAGCGGGTTAAACTCTTTCAGCCGTTCCTTTGTCTGCTTGCCCTCGACCGACTGCGGCTCGTCAATAATCAGAATCGGGTTGGTCTTCGCAATAATGTCGATTGGACGGCGGGAACGGAACTCGTCCAGCTTCATGTAAATACGCCGCGCGTCCTTACCCTTGGCATTGAACGCCTGAGAGTTGATAATCATGACATTGATGGAGCTATCCGACGCAAAGCGGTCAATTTCCGTAAGCTGGGCAGAATTGTAGATGAAAAACCGGATTTTCTTGCCGTATTCCTCTGCGAAATGATCCTGCGTCACCTGAAAGGACTTATAGACGCCTTCACGGATGGCAATGCTCGGCACGACCACGATGAATTTGCTCCAACCGTAGTGCTTGTTCAGCTCATACATGGTCTTGATGTAGGTATAGGTCTTGCCGACACCGGTTTCCATTTCAATCGTCAGGTTATAGCGACCTTCCAGCTTGTCCGACGGCTTGATCTGATTGGTGCGCTGCACCTTTTGCAGATGCTCCAAAATCAGCTTGTCGGAAAGCTCCGGCACAATGCGTTCATTCCGCCAGCCGGTAAAATCGTCCATCGTTGCGATTGCTTGCTGCTCACCTTCTTCAAGGCCACGATCCATCATATAGGTGGGCGTAAGGTACGGCTGTCCGGCGAAAACGTCAACAACTGCTTTTGCCGCATCTGCCTGAAATTTTTGGTGTTTGAATTGGAGTTTCATAACTGATGCTCCTTGGTTTTCTTTTGGATCATTTTCAAATTGATTTCCTTACATTTTTCACGGTTTTCATGAAACCTCTGCTCAATCTCATTGTTTGATTCCGTTTTAGTCGCAGGAAGTAAATCCGCATTATAGTAAGAAAACATTGTACGAACCGCTGCATTTGCAAAAGCCGCTAAAAAGCGAGATTCTATCGCAGGTACAGGTTTTCCCTCAAATGCGTAGCGCCAGTCAACGAAGGCGTTTGAGAGCAAAATAAGCTCATCGAGTCCTTTTTCAGAGCCCGCATACTCCGGTGCCTTTTCGATTAAGTATGCCCACAGTTCCTGTTGAAAGGATTTCGGAAGCATCTGAAAAAGAATTAGCAAGTTGTGCTCTTTTCCATATTCAATTTGGTTTTTAGCTAAAATTGCCTTGAGTGCTAATTCGACAGAAAATGCGCCGTTTACAACTAAAGGGGCAAAAAGCAAAAGCAGCGTATCTGAATCATCCCGGCTTAGTTGGTCAAGTGCTATATATGCGTTATAAAATGCCTTTGCTTGATAGACTAACAAGTCGGCGTTCATCAGATCACCCTCACGCGCTTGGAAATGTCGCCCGCGTCCTCTGGCATATAGAGCTTGAAAATCTCGAACACATTGATCTTCTCCGGGCTGGATGCAAAGCCGGAATCCCGGAAGACAGCACGGAGCGGCTTGCGCTGTGCGATCTCTTTGACCACGCTTTCGGGAATGTTCGTGTCAAAACAGGCGACCAGGTCGCCATCGTTGTAGGTGTGGACGGTGCAGCCGCCCAACTGCTCGGACTTGTACGGCAGGGACAGCGGCAGCCCCCAGTCGATCAGGCAGCCGAACAGCAGGTCGAGGTCGGTGCGGTCATCCTTGATGTTGGATTCCAGCCCCGCGAGCATCCCCTGATCGTAGTCATCCGGCGCATAGTAGACATCCTTCATGTTGGTATCGTCCAGTTTGAGAACGCGGAAACCGATGTCGAGGTCTTGCGTGGTCATGGGGCTTTCGGATTTGATCTTGTCCCCGGCGCGGCGAATACGCTCTTTGCCGATTTCGCAGATCGTATGGACTTTACCTATGCTATCAAGAAACTTAATAGCTTTTTTGATAGAATCCTTGGTTTTTGCGTCCGAAGCTCTTCTTATCGCTTCGTCCAAATCTTCTGGCAGCTGTACCATAATGCTTTTTCTATGTCCACCATCCTCTGCATTCAATTGTATTACAGCATGTGCAGTTGTTGCGCTGCCAGAAAAGAAATCCATAATTATAGCATTCTTGTCTTCTTTTGTGGCAGCTTTTATGCAATCAAGAACAGCATACAAACTTTTGGGGAATGTAAAGGGTGCGCCGCCAAATAGTTTATCTAATAATTTTGTTCCGTATTCACTCGAATCATATCGAGCATTTGCCCAAACGCTTCTCATAGTGCCTTCGTCTTTGTTGAAGATGATTTGTACGCTCTTTCGTCCCATTTTAGGTTCGAGCTTCGAAAAAATTGCATCAACGCTCTGCCGAGCATATCTCCACTTCTTCTCATCACCATCATCCGTCATCGGCCATACTTCAATGCAGCCATCATCCATAACTACATTTGCAGATAAAGGATGAAATGAATTATCAGGCACATCACCAATGCGAATTATTTTGTTGCCCTTTACATAAAAAGGATAAAAACACATTCTTGCATCTGTTCTGTCTGATTCCGTTCCACTATCTCTAAGTGTTCTTGAGTCTACTTCGTCCTTTGGAAAATCAGCAAGGTACTTCTTCCCGTTATTTGGGTAAACAAAAATAAGATATTCGTTTACATACGAGAAATTGATGCCCTGCTGCCCTCTTGGGTTGTGAACAATCGAAACATATGAGTGTGCATAACCCGACTCTCCAAATACTTCTTTTATCATCGTTGCCAATGACGCAAATTCATTTTCGTCAATTGCCACTACCATTATGCCATCGGGCGAAAGTAAGTTTCGAGCAACAAGCAACCGTTGATAAATCATGCTCATCCATGCTGAATGGAAGCGTGCAGCGCCTATGGGATTTGCCACTAAACGAGCACCATCGTCATCAACTATACCAGCTTCATCATCATACTCTGCACTATCTATAGAAAAGTCATTTCGATAGATATAGTTTTTTCCCGTATTATACGGCGGGTCGATATAGATCATCTTGACCTTGCCGAGATAGCTCTCCTGCAAGAGCTTGAGGACTTCCAGATTATCGCCCTCGATGTAGAGGTTTTCGGTGGCGTCCCAGTCCTTGCTCTCTGCCACACAGGGGCGTAGTGCCTTACGGATCGGCTTGTTGGCTTCCACGATTGCCGCCTTCTTGCCGACCCATGTGAACTCGTATGCCTCGTCGCCGTCCACCACGTCCGGCGAGAGCATCTGTTTCAGCAGCTCAAAATTGACCGCCCGCTTGTACACCTTCTTCTCCGGCGTGCTGCGTTCCTCGTCCAGCATCTCCGTGATGCAGTTCGGAAACAGGGCAGCAATGCGGTCTATATTCTGCGCCGTCAAGTCCGGCGATTCCATGCGTAGTTTATCCATTGGTTTTATCCTCCTTCATTGTGGGTTTACCAAAGTGGCAAATCGGATATTTCAAAAATTCTTCTTGTGCTATGAGCGGAAGCTCGTCAAAGCACTTTTGTGCCTCTTCATCAGCGTCCATGAGCAAGTATGCTCCACATCTTGTTGCTGGTGGATAACTATTTTCTGTGAGCTTGGCAAGTTCAATAATCTCGCTCATAGAAAGTGTTCTGCGACGCTTAGTGATTTGGAGTTTATTAAGAAGCAGAACCTCCGGGTCAATCATGGACTCGATACTTTTCAACCAGTCACATATCCTTTCTGCCAAGTTAAGCAGCTTCTCATCGTGCTTTGCCTGCTCATCGTATGCACCTATCATATCAAGGACTAAAAAGTTAACCTTCGTGCAGTACTCAGGAGAAGGTGGTGTCTGGGATATGTCTGAGTAAACCAGTTCATAGTCCATATTAGAGATATGAACCAGCCCTTTTTTATCAAACAGCACAAATTGCGATGTTTGAATAGGCTTTTTCAAATCAACATCGTCATCTGTGAAAAGTGCAATCTGATGCAATTTGAAGAAACTATCTATGCTATACATACCGTCTGATTGCCTCTTCGCCCAAATCCAAATCACAAGATTTGCAATTTTGAATGCACCATAGAACTGATCCTGCTCCATATTAGGGAACCCTATTTTCCGGTTGTATAGCACCGCTCCTGTAAAGTTCCGTAGATTCTTCTCATCATTTTCGGACAAATCGTTTAGGAGAAGTTCTTCGGTCACACCTAAATAATCCAGCATCTTTTTTACATCCTTGCAGTATTCAAGGGTTTTCTTTCTCTCTTGCAAATCTGACAACGATGCACCATTAAGCGGGATAGTCACTCCGTTCAGTGTTAATTCTCCCTGTTCAACCAGTTCTATAAAGAAGTCCGCTTCAATAATAAAATCGGACAGAGTATCCGGTCTATCTGTGTGTACTGTAATACGGTTTTTCTCTGCTTTTAAGGCAACACTGATTCCTTTGCCAATGCGAATGATGGGATTTCCGTTCTCATACACCACTCGATAGGCGGAAAAGAAACATCGATCTTTTATCCGCACTTCTCTGTCCACAGGCTTTGATATAATCGCATTTGTGACCTTGTCGATAGGGATATCCACATCCAAGCCTTTGACCTTTGCATACAGATAAAAGTCATGCGTGGACAGGAACTTGGGGATCTCATCCAAAGTTAATCCAATACCCGATGCGGTAAAAGTTAAGGACGTAATCTCCGCACCGCTTGCTTCCAATGATTCAAAAGTAGGAATGTCTTTTCCGATGAAGCCCATTTGCTTATGCACATTGTCTGTGAACTCCATAAAAATGCTGGAAATCTCATTAGCCGCAGTAGGAAAAAGATTTAAGTGAATTGTGCTGGTCTTTTGTTTTCCGGCGCCCTTGATTATCTTGTCAAGGTCAACAACAAGCAGAGTCTTATAAAATATTCTTGAATTTCCCGAACTCAAATCGACACTTATAAGGAAAAAAACACAGCCTCCATCTTTATAATAATTATTCAAATCTGCGACACTACACGAAAAAGTTGCAGTATCAGATACAATAACCTTCTCTGTACCTTTAATCTGGATTGGAACACGACCAGCAAGGTTTTCTTTTTTCGTCTTCTCAGATTTATATACGAATACTGTCCCATCCCACGAAGGTGTTTTGTCATTCGAGTCGATGTACGAATCAAGTATAGGGCATCTTAACAATGCAGCTTTAAGGGCTGTAGTTGCAGATTCTTCAATTCTCTTTGTATTTACGCTTGGCACACTACAACCTCCTTGTCATGTCATCTGCCTTAGTTCGATTCGGAGTTTTTTTAACTCCGCGTTCATTTCCATCTGTCTATTTAGCTGCTTCTCTCGCCGCATTTTGTTTTCCAGCGCGGAAATCTGCTTTTCGAGCTGCTTCTTCTTTTCATCCCGCTCGACAGACTCTTTCAGACTCTCGCCGGAATCCGTTTGCAGCTTGTCCCCGGCGATCTGGCGGACAAGGCTTTCATAGACGGCATCCATGTTCAAGCCGTCGATACTGAGATGCAGCTCATCCTCCGGCATCCAATCGGTGTGATAATAGCGTCCCACCTTGAAGGCGTTGCTGCCGGACGCAGCAGCCTCCTTGTAGCCGATCCACGCCTGAGCCTTGCCGTCGCAGGTCAGAATAAAGAGAATGTGGTATGGGATCTCCTTGTCGATTTGCTTTAGCACGGCTTCGTCAAGCTGCGGATCATTCAGCCACACCTCGAACACCTCAATCTCGGTCACAGCTTCACCCGCCGCGATGTTGAGCGTAGACGCTGCCAGCTTGTTTCGCCAGTAGGCCAACTTGATCTGATCAACAAACATACGGTGTAAGGCAGGGGAAACATCAAGGTTCTCATAGAACTTCTGCTTCGGGATTCTTTTGCCAAACTCCGTTGATGCAGGAAATCCAAGCATCGCAAACCCTCCTTATTTCACAACCAAGAAGCAAATCAGCTCAAAATCATCGAGTCCCGAAACCGCACTGAGCAGCGCAGTTGTTCCGCCGCTTTTGAACAGGCTGTCAATATCATTTTCTTCTTTCGCGTCAATAATGGAATTAATCGCCTCGCTCAGCAGCTCAGAGATTTCACCCATTTTGCGTCCGTCGTCTGTTTCGTCATTGAATCGTTTGCAAAGCTCTGCACAAGGCTCACCCTTGCCACGGCAGAGCAGACGCATGGTGTCGAGCAATCTCTTCGGATTGAGATAATCGCAGGCGATTTCACCTTCTTCACTGATGTAGACCATGTAGAAGGGGTGAATACGGTTTCGATTATCAATGTTTACGCTGTTGTTGATGTTCCGAAGGGCGAAAATCACACCGGCAGGAGCATCTTCTGTCTGCGCAACAACGGTGTGCAGTCCCTTCGGCGCGGTTTCAATGTCCTCATGCCGTTTCATGTATTCGAGCAGATCAAGCCGGAACTCGTTGAGTCCCAAATCCATGATAGAAATACCGCTCGTCATATCCTCAATGTCCACAACTTCTTCTTGCAGCCGCTTGAGCTGCGCACGACGATATTCAAGGTCGCCTTTTTCCTCGGCATTGATCAGGTCATCGTCACCGGTGGAGGTCATGACCGAAATCTTCATGCGGGTTTCCACGCGGCTTTTCAGGTTGATGTATTCATCAAGGTCCATATCCGGCCAGAAGTTTACAAGCTGGATATGGTCATTTTTACTGCCGATACGGTCAATTCGTCCGAACCGCTGGATAATGCGAACAGGATTCCAATGAATGTCGTAGTTGATGAGGTAGTCGCAATCCTGCAAGTTCTGTCCTTCAGAAATACAGTCGGTCGCAATCAGAATATCAAGCTCGTCTGTGCTTCCGGGCAGGAGTACAGCTTTGCCTTTAGAAACCGGCGAGAAGCAGGTCAGCACCGTGTTGAGATCGGCTCGGAGCTTCGGAATGGTTGTCCTTCCGTCAACCGATCCGGTAATCTCTGCCGTTTCCAGTCCGAAGTTTTCTTTTGCGAATTTACTGATGTTTGCGAAAAGGTAATCGGCGGTATCAGAGAATGCAGTGAAAATAATGATCTTCTTATTACCGGGATTGATCGGATGCTCGATTTTCTTCCGGATCAAGGAAAACAGCGTTTGCAGTTTCGTGTCATGCTCCGGCGTGATGTCGGCAATCATGACAGACAGAAGTTCAAGATTTTCAGCATCCTTTTCAAGCTCACGCATCCACGAAACATGGTCCATGTCGGCAAGGTCGATTTTGACTTTCTTGCCGACAGAGAAGAACTCGGTATTCTGATCGTCATAGTCGAAATCTTCGACATTGGAAATCTCAGTCAGGTTTAGTACACAGGCACCGGACTGGTAACTACGAATTGAATCAATCGTATCGTCAATCAGTTTCTTAATGCGGTCAATCGTCAGGCTGAAGGACGCAACGGAGCTTTCCAGACGCTTGAGTAGGTTGATGCTCATGAGGCGGCGTATACCTTCTTCACGCCCCTGCTGCGTCAGGCTGTTTCCTTTGTGGTGTGTCAGGTCAATGTACTTTGCCAGCTTTGATGGCATGATATAATTCGACGGCGTATAGATTGTCAGGCTCAACGACATAAGCAAGGTATAAATATCGTTATAGTTAATAGCATCATTCAAGTCGGTCAGGCAGGGACTCAGAGAAATCGGCGGCAAACGCTCAGGGAATTTACCGATGTCGGAAGTGTTGTAATATTTTTCGATGTGCTTTCTTGACCGCGCAATCGTCACACTGTCCAGCAGTTCAAAGAAATCAAAATCAAGTGTCCGTAAAAGCTCGTCCGTCGTTCGTTCGTCAGCAGGGAGCTTGCTCCATGCGTTGAAAGCTTTCTGCGCCTGACGGAAAATTTCATCAATACTTTTGGTCGTGTCGAGCTTTTTGTTCATCTGCGAAGCATCACCTTCATAGGCGAGTGCAAGCTGATTTTTAAGGTCGATAAACTTGTTGTTGACCGGTGTTGCCGAAAGCATCAGCACTTTTGTTTTCACACCAGCGCGAACGACTTTATTGAGAAGTTTCAGATAGCGGTTTTCCTTTGCGTCCTCGCCGGACACCTCCCCGCCGTTGCGGAAGTTGTGGCTCTCATCAATGACAACAAGGTCATAATTGCCCCAATTTAGACGGTCAAGATCAATGCCGTTCGACTGCCCATGCTCACGGGAAAGGTCGGTATGATAGAGGACATCATATCTCAGTCGATCTGTCGCAATGGGATTGTTGATATAGTTGCCCTTGTATGTATTCCAGTTCTCAGAGAGTTTTTTGGGACAGAGAACAAGCACGGATTTATTGCGGTTCTCGTAATACTTGATGACGGCAAGCGCAGTGAAGGTTTTACCAAGGCCTACGCTATCTGCCAGAATGCAGCCGTTAAATTTCTCAAGCTTGCTGATGATGGCAAGAACTGCATCGCGCTGGAAGTTATAAAGCATTCCCCAGATTTTGCTTTCCTTGAAACCTGTTGCCTCATTCGGCAATTCGTCTTCGGAAATGTCATCAAGAAACTCCTTGAAAATGTTATAGAGCGCAACAAAGTAGATGTATTCAGGGGCGTTCTCACGATATGCAGCGGAAATATTCTCGATTACGACGTCAGTGACTTCCTGTAACTTCTTCTTGTCATTCCAGAGCTGTTCGAAGAGCTTGAGGAAGTAGTTGGCGTTTTCAAAACTCTCTGTCTTCTGCACCGGATAATAGGCGTTGTTGCCGCGCTCACAGCCGAGATCGACTGTGGTAAACCCGTTAATAGGCATATAGGTGCTTTCATCAACCGTCATAAAACCCATCATCTGCTCCTGGGTGACGTTCGATTTGAAAACCACCTTGTGCCGAATCCAGTCTGCACACTCTTTCGCAATCGCTTTCTGCGTCAGTTCATTACGGAGTTTTACTTCAAACTCCGTGCCATACAGACTGCGCTCTCTGGAAATGCGAGGAATATAGAACTCCCGTTGCGCTTTGGAGGCTTTCTCAGTGATAAAGGTCGGAGAGGTGAAAATGAAACGCAGTTCCTCTATGCCTTCCAGTTGCTTTTTGAGTTCCTGATACGCATAGATTGAGAAGCAGGCCGCCGCGACAGACATCTTGCTGCCCTTTTGAATACCTGCTTGCAAGTCTTCTTTAACTGTTTTGTTTATGTTATCTATAATCAGCATTTCATCACCCCATCGAGGCGTAAGACTACCTCTAATTTCTATAAACTGTACGAAAAACGGGACTCAGCCTTAGATCTCCACATTCCTACATCTACCGTCAGATTTGAATCATTTATCTGTAACAGGCGCTTCTCTCTTGGCAATCGCATTTATTCCCAGCAGCGTTTTCAGCACATTTATAATCTGCTCGTATTCAATACCCGCTGCATAGGTGAATTGTTTGCGGTACCTTTCCCACATTGTCTTGAGCTCTGGGCTTTCTTCAATGTTCCGAAGAATGCCGGGAACATCCTCGATCTGTCGAGCTGTATCACGGTGATTGGCTGTTGCCTGTAGTGCATTTCCAAATACCGCTTGATCAAATTTCTGCGTTGTAGCCAATATATAGGCATCATAAAAATCTCTGGGACGGGTGTTGAACACGCTGCGCCGCAAGATGGTCTCCACCTTTTCCGCCATGACAGTTTCGATGTTATATGCCCACAGCTCGTAGGTTTTTTCGTCATCGAAAATCTCAGAGAAGTTGTACTGTACTGCATGAGGCGTGATGGCATCGCCAGTGGACACATCGATACTCAGCGGAGTAACAATTGTGTCAAACCATGCGTTCAACATAACCCGGTATCCGCCGTATATGTCATCTTCGCGGATGGGTGAAATGGTTCCGATCTCAAAAGAGACACCATCGTCAAAGCGAATTGCGCAGATCTGCTCCAGCGCGCTGTGGATGGCATCCGGTGTGAGAGGCAGGTTTTTCAGAGTGGTATCCAGATCCATTGTAGCGCGATTATCCAGCCCGACGATGGCAGCCACCAGCATACCGCCCTTCAACACGAACTTTTCCCTGTAATCAGAGGCAGACAGGCGCACCAACAGGCGCTCGAACATATAGTTCTGCAAAATGACCTGTGCAGGAATATTCTTCTTTTTTGCAATGTTTCGGATTTTCGCTTTCAAGCTCATTGCATTACTCATAGAAGCACCTCCAAATACTGGCGCAGGACATTGGCCACCCGCATTTTCTTTGCATAATCGCTCAGCTTGTTCAGATCTTTTTTAGGGTTTACCGCATACAGTTTCAATGCGGCGTTGAATGTTTCTGTCCCAAGCTTGTTGCGGCTGCGAATGATATCGCAGATGGTGCGCTCCAGATCATACGCGGGGACCTTGTTCCCGGCAGGTGTTTTCAGCATTGTTTTACCGAGTACAAACAATTCAGGCTTGATATAATACACCTTACATTCCGACTTGATTGCCGCGGACGGAATGCAGCCGGACGGCGCTGTAACCGTATGTTCAAATGGTGTACGGTCAGAAATACCGTGAAGGTAAAGAGCGGTTTCGTGAGAAAAAATAATCCTGTCGGAACGGTTGCTGATGGCCAGCAGTTCGTCCTGCATATCATCAGGAAAAATGTATTGTCCCTTCACGATACGATGGATCTTGTTTTCTTTGCACAGTTTGCAAAGCATCGCTTTTGAGATGCCTATCTGCGCCGCTATTTTTGTTTCGATGATTCCGCCATGCGCTTTGGCAATGGCGGAGAGTTCCGTCATGTAATCCATGCTCTCACCTCGGCTACGATAATCCTATAATATTATACTTATTATTACGATGAAAGTCAACCCGCTTTGAGTGCCAATCGAAAAATATTCATGATAAAATTACGACAAAAGTCAACGGTGTTTTCCTCGCAGGGCGCAGATGCTTTCCCTTATTTCGGTGCGCATTCCCTTAAAATATCGCCCGAATTACGGGAATGCAATGGCTGTTACTGGTGTTCCTTGTCTGTGACATCACACATTTCGCGTTGCTATCCTCCCAGAAAACCACTTGCACACCCCTACCATTAGAGTTACAATTCAGGTAATCCAAAACGATTCCCGCTGAGGGCAGGCGAAAGTTCACCGAAAGGAGCAACCGGCATGGATAAAGAGCGTATGGAAGAGTTGGAGAAAATCGAATCCCATGGTTCCGAGAACGGCTGGGTTGCCCCGATGACAGAGGAGGGCAGAGCGTTCTTCGCATATTTTCGTTCGGTGTTTAAGCGCTATAATATTTCGCCCTTAAAGGCAACACGACTGGAATATGATTTTGTGACACGAGTTGCGGAGAGTGAGTTTTATCTCCAAAAGGTAAATGCGGGATACTCTTCTTTGTCTATAGCGCCGCAGCTTCTGAGCTGCCACCCCCGCAGAAACCACTTGCATAACCGCCTGCTCAGAGTTACAATCCAACCAATCTAAAACGCGAAACGCTTCCCGTCCTGGGCCGGTGAAAAAATCACCGGTTTGGGGCGGGAAGCGTTTTTGACCACATAGATTACCACATACGGCTCCGGAACACTCGGAAAC
>OGWU01000809.1_pt1 | contig 19782 bp, 13 predicted proteins | sample 1576071 | NCBI WGS metagenome assembly OGWU01 (sample SAMEA3541582, study PRJEB24748) | human gut metagenome | biome: human gut; feature: human-associated habitat; material: faeces | place: China | collected 2012
GCAGATTCAAGATTTATCGAAGGTAAAGATGTATCAAATATTATAATGGATGGTTTCAATTTAGCAACAATGCCATGGGAAGATTTTGAATACTTTGTTAGAGAACTATTTGATAAAATGTTTAATGTAAATGGTGGCGAGGTAAAAGTTACTCAAGTTAGTCATGATGGTGGAGTAGATGCAATAGCATTTGATGATGATCCTATAAGAGGAGGAAAGTTTGTTATTCAAGCTAAAAGATATAATAATGTTGTTCCTGTTTCAGCAGTAAGAGATTTATATGGTACTATGATCCATGAGGGTGCCACAAGAGGAATATTAGTAACAACAAGTTTTTATGGAAAAGAAGCATATGACTTTGCAAAAGATAAGCCAATTACATTAATAGATGGACAAGCATTATTAGGTTTATTAAATAAATATGGTTATAGTAATCTAACAATAAAAATTGATAAAAAAAGTCAAAATTGATATTATAATATCTAAATAGGAGGATTAAAATGGATATAAAAACTACAATTTTTAATAAAATATTTAATATGAACAAAAAGAAATTAGGAATTTACACCATTATGCTACTTGTTACAATTTTAATATTGTTTCCGTTTATTGATACAAACTTTTTTTACCCTAATAGGGTAAAAAATAGAATAGATATTCTTCAGAAGATGACGGAATTGGACATGGATAAAATACAAAAAGATGAAATAATGTTAAAAGAGTATGACAGTATATTAAAAGAAATTAATGAATCCGACAATAATTATGTAAATAAAGTGTTGAACAATAAGGAAAATAATCATATACTTGGTAAGTTTATAAGTGGTGGTTCTCTATGGTGGATACTTGGAATAATAATGTTATTATTTTATGATAAACTTATCAAAGATGGCAAAAGCAAGAAAAGCCTCGGTACAAGAATTGTTGGGTTTGCTTTTTGTATAATTTTTGGCGCTTTAATTGGTGCCATATGTTCTGTCATACCAACAATATCAAATATATGGGTAAACTATATATTTGTTCCAATATTGGTGTTAATACTAATGTTTTTACTACTATATAAAAATGATAAATCATTACGTAGTGATCAGAATATAAAAGACCAATTTAAAAATGTATAAATTCTAAACTTTAGAAGTCTATATTTCATGAAACATTTTAAACAGTTTAATTAAATTAAAATGTAGCAAATTGTTTTTTTATTTATAAGATTTGAATGTAAAACATATTAGAATGATTACATAACACAAAGCAATAAATAAAAATGTGTGATATATGGATATAAATACCATAAAGAAGATAATAAACAAAGAGAAAGAGATATATTAAAGAATAATATACTATCTAAATATAATATACCATTAATTAGATTAACTACTAATGGTAGTAGAGAAGAAAGTATTATAATAAGTAAATTAGATAGGATAGTTAGTAATAAATAATTATATATATTTTATTATGCTTATTGCATCTATTATATATAAGTCATAGATATATACTAATATTATTTTGATATGGAGAAATTTTTCTAAATTTGTTGATTAAATAATTAAACTGCTAGAAGTATGATATAATAAATATATAAATTTATGAGGGCTATAGGTATGAGAACAAGTAATAAATATGTTGGTCAGAGTAAAAAATATATATTTAACATATGTTAAATAGTAAAAAGATAAATATAGAATTAAAAAATAAATAATTACATTTTCAAGGACACAAAAAATAAATTAATTCTAAACAAGTATTACTTAATAAGAAGATTGTAGGTGTTAAAGATGTATATGATATATTGCGACACAAAAATTAATATGTGTGCTAACTTAAAAAGAATAGGAATAAAAATCAGACCATTGTCTATAAAAGAAAAAGAACAGATAATACAAAAGTATAATATTTTGAGTTCAAATAAAAATAATATTTATAAATTCGCGAGATTAAGAAAGCAAAGAAACTTAGTGGCTAATAAAATATATGATTTGATAGATGATGAACTGACTATTGACATATTAAATCTTATTAGATTTGAACGTTACAATATTGTCATTCATAAAAATATTAAAGAAGTACTTAATAAGGTCGCAATAGTGCAAACAAATGATATAGTCTTAAATAAGTATATACAATTGAGAGATAGCCATATATTTGTTAAAAAATTTATAAATTTGTATAAACTATATGAACAAGGAGTTACAAGCAAAAATAATAATTTTGATATTCCAATTAAATATAAAAAAATATACAGACAATCAGAAAAAGAACCAGACATTGATAACTTGTCAAACGAACTTATATTAAAATATGTTTTTGACGGATTAAAGAGTGAAACATATGGATGTTTTTATGTGAAAAAGTCATTTCAGGATTACATAAATTATGTTAGCATATTTATTAATAAATTATCAGATTTGGATATTTTTAAATTTATAGAATTAATGGAAATGTATTTTTTAAATAATTACATTTCATATAGTAATAATATATTGACTAATGTTATAATAATTGAAAGTTTAATTGTTAAAAGTAACTCTAATAATATATCAAAAGAATTTGTTTTAAAATCGGGTATTATTGCAATAGAATCAGGTATAAAGTACTCAAATAAAGATTTAAAGTATATACTAAATTATATTTATCGAATCAGATCCATTCTTATCCATGGAAATATAAATGAAGTTTTTACGGAATACAATACTTTAATTCAAAACGTACAGAAAATAGAAGCATTAAATAACAAAAACTTACCAAAAATGTCAAAATATAAAAATATATTATATTTTACTGATAAATTATCTTATGAGTTTTTAACAATTGTATTTAAGTATTGGATATCTAATACTGATAAATTAAATTTTATAAAAAATAATTAAATAGGTGGTTTAAAATGATAACAGTAGTAGCAGCATTAATAGAAAAAATGTGTCTAAAAACTTGATATAAATCCACCGAGAAATATCTTGTTTCATCCGAAAAATATGAAATAAGAACAGTTACAGTTAATTTTGAAGAAATCAATGAAATAATTGCCAAATCATTAGGATTACTTAATCATACAATTGAAGAATATAAAATATCATCTTTACATAAGACCGAGAATTAGTTTCTCGGTTTTATTGTTATCTGAATTATCTATTATTGTATCCCTTCGTCTAAAGTGCCTATAAATGGATGTGAATAAGTTTTTAAAGTTTCGTCGCCGTTTGTATTGAATAAGTATTTTACTGTAACTTTAACATCAGTTCCTTTATTAACTAAAAGAGATGCACTGAATGTCTAAAATTACGTAATATGACTTGTTTAATATTGGTTGACTTACAATTAATAAGTATATTACCATATACAGGGAGCATGTTTCCAACCACAAAGAAATTATCATTAAATCCAAGTGCCTTTTCTGAAATGTACTTCATCATTTTAATATCATTTGTGAGGAGTTATGTCGTCTTTAAAATTTTATAATTTTTACATATTAGATTAAACATATCAAAAGCAAAATTAAAGTTTTATTTAAAATTCACTTCACACATAGTGTTTTTATAAAATGAATCTGCAATATAAAATACTATAACTTTAGTAACAACATATATTTTTAAATGACTATCATATTTTTTATAAAAAGGCTCAATAATTTTTTGATATTTTTTTCACTTATATTTTCGTCAGTACATTTTCTTAGAATAAATACCTCTGCGTTGTATTAATTATTCTAAATAAAAGAATAGATAATATTTATTAAAATTGTTTTCAAAAAAATCAAAATATGTTATAATTAAAATGTAAGGAAAGTAAGGAAAACTGATATGAAAAAAAGCAATTTATTAGCATCAGCAAAGATGACTTCAAAGGGTCAAATAACGGTCCCAAAAACGATAAGAACAAAACTAGATCTTGATGAGGGGGATTCTGTTATTTTTTATGAAGATGAAAATAAAAATATAAAAATTTTGAATAAAGAAAATTGCAAAGTGATTCCAAAAGATAATAGTAAACAAGCAATTATGGATAAGGGTGGTAAAAATGAGTGAAAAAATGAACATTACAAAAGAAGTGAATATGGTATGGAGTATTGCTAATAAACTTAGAGGAGTTTATAAAAGCGATAAATACAAAGATGTAATCATACCAATGGTAATAATACGTCGTTTTGAATGTGCTTTAGCAAAAACTAAGAATAAAGTTTTAGAAGCATATGAAAATGATAAAACTACACCAGAAAAAATATTGTGTAAATTATCTGGATATTCTTTTTACAATATAAGTAAATTTAATTTAAAAGAATTACTTAATGATTCAGAACATATTGCAACAAATTTTAAATCATACATTAATGGTTTCTCTTCCAATGTAAAAACAATTTTATTAAAAGATGGTTTAGATTTTATTCCTGATATTGATAAAATGGCTAAAAACAATAGATTGTTAGGTGTCGTAAAAGAATTTAGTGTTTTAGAACTTGATCCAGAAACAGTGGATAATCATAAAATGGGTTATATTTTTGAAGATATAATAAGGAGATTTTCTGAAAATGCAGAAGCTGGTGATCACTTTACTCCTAGAGAAGTTATTAAATTAATGGTAAAAGTTTTATTATCCGAAGGATGCGATGATTTAGCCACTCCTGGAAAAACAATAACAATATTGGATGCGGCATGTGGAACAGGAGGAATGCTAAGTACTGCAAGAGATTCTATTATGGAATTAAATCCAAATGCAGATGTTCAATTATTCGGACAAGAAGTAAATCCTGAATCTTATGGTATTTGTTTAGCTGATATGCTTATAAAAGGACAAGATGCAAAAAACATAAGATTTCAAGATACAATGAAAGCAGATTGTTTCTCAGCTACTTCAAATGATAGAGAACAAAAAATGAGATTCGTAATTATGAATCCACCTTTTGGTCAGCCTTGGGGAGGAAAGGATGCTGCAGACGGAGTAGAAGCGGCAGTAAAGGAGGAATATCAATTAGGATTTAAAGGGAGATTTGGAGCAGGATTACCAGGAACTGGAGACATGCAATTGTTATTTATGCAGCATGCAATTTCAAAGTTGGAAGAAAATGGAAGAGCTGCCATTATAACTAATGGTTCACCATTATTTTCTGGTGGAACAACATCAGGTGAAAGTCAAATAAGAAGATGGATGATTGAAAATGATTTGATAGAAGCAATAATAGGACTACCGACAGATCTTTTCTATAATACAGGTATTGGCATATATGTATTTATTCTTTCAAAACATGGTGCAAAACTATCTAAAAGAAAAGGAAAAATACAATTGATAAATGCAACTGGAGATGAATTCTGGACACCACTTAAAACATCACTTGGAAAAAAGAGAAAAGAAATATCAGCAAGTCAAATTAATAAAATTGTGGATATTTATACAAACTTTAAAGAAAATGAATATTGTAAAATTTTTGATAAAGAAGAATTCTTATATAGAGAATATGCAGTATATCAACCTCTACAAAGAAGTTATGGAATAAATGATGAAAGAATAGAAAATTTAAGAAACAATGGGTATTTAGATAATTTCTATAATCAAGAAAAAGTTGAGGAGCTGGAATTACTTGATCCAATTCCAACTAAGGATAAAAAGCAATTGGATAAATTTAAAGAAAATAAAGAATCATATGATAATATATTTAAACTGCTTGAAAAAAATAAATCTGATAAGGTTTATAAAAATAAAAAAGAATTTGTAGAAGTAGTAGATGGGTTGTTTGAATTACCAAAAAACATAATTGAAAAAATAATTGAGGGATTATCGGTAATGGATAAAACTGCAGAAATACAAAAAACTAAAAATGGCGAAATAATTCCAGATCCTACTACAAAAGATTCTGAAATAGTAAAATATACAAAAGATATAAAAGAATATATGAACGAAGAAGTGTTACCACATATCCCAGATGCAATGGAATTTTTTGAAGAAAACATGAATACTAAGAAACCAGTAATTCGAACTGGAGCAGAATTTCCTTTTGCAAGATATTTTTATGAATATCAAGAACCAGAAAATTCTGAAAAATTAGAAAAAGAGTTTTTAACTATCGAAGCATCTTTAAATAATAAAATAGAAAAATTATTTAAGGAGGTATAAAAGTGTCTAAAATGAAAAATAGCGGATTAAATTGGATTGGAAATATACCAGATGAGTGGAACGTATCAACAATGAAGTATGATTGTACTAAAATAACTGATTATACAGCAAGTGGAAGCTTTGCTTCATTAGCAGAAAATGTTGAATATTTAGATTCTCCTGACTATGCAATGCTAGTACGAGTTGCTGATTTGTCTAATAGAAGAGATATCCCGCCAATTTATATAAATGAACATTCATATAATTTTTTAAGAAATTCAAATTTGAAAGGTGGGGAATTAATTTTATCAAATATTGGATCAGTAGGGGATGTATTTTTTTACGAACCACTATACAAAAAAAGTAGTCTTGCTCCAAATGCTATTTTAGCAATAAGTAAGTATTTGACAAAATATCTTTATTATTATTTTTTGTGTCCTACTGTTTCAAACGAATTAAAAGAAATAGGTGGAAATGCTGTTCAAAGCAAATTTAATAAAACTCAATTAAGAGCTTTCAAATGTTTGCAACCTAAGAGACAAGAGCAAAAATTAATAGTAGATTTTCTGGATGAAAAAATTGATATTATCGATAAAATTATTGGTGATTTAAATAATCAAATAGAAATATTAAATAAATATAAAAAACAAATCATAACAGAAACTGTAACTTCAGGATTAAATAAAAATGTGAAATTTAAAGATAGTGGAATCGATTGGATGGGAGAAATACCTGAACATTGGGAGATTAAAAGATTAAAGTATTTAGGTAGTGCTCGTAATGGATTGACTTATGAACCTGAGGATCAGTGTGATGAAGGAATGCTGGTATTAAGATCTTCAAATATACAAGATGGTAAATTATGTTTAGATGATAATGTATATGTAAATATGAAAGTGCCCAAGAACATAATATTAAAAAGAAATGATTTGTTAATTTGCTCAAGAAATGGAAGTAGGAATTTAATTGGCAAAAATATATTAATTGAAGATAGTATTGAAGGAAATACATATGGAGCATTTATGTGTGTATTTAGAAGCGAATATAATAAATATATTCATTATGTTTTGAATTCGAACATTTTTGATCATTATTTAAATACATTTTTAACATCTACAATTAATCAATTAACAAATAGCAATTTGTATAGTATTAAGATTGCAATTCCAATGGATATCGAGGAACAACAAGAGATAGTCAAATATCTTGATGACAGATGTCAAAAAATTGATGAAATATTAAATAGTAAGATTAAGCAAAAAGAACAAATGGAACAGTATAAAAAATCAGTTATATATGAATATGTAACAGGTAAAAAGAGAGTGGGAGGAGCTGAAGAATTATATGGATAATTTCTTTAAAGAAAGAGAAGAATATCAAAGATTTATTATTAATTATTTGGTAAAAGAAAATGGATACATTGAGAGAAAGTATACTGATAATAAATATAATCCATTATATGCTATGGATACTGAATTACTAATAAAGTTTATTGAAACCACTCAACCTGAAACCGTTGAATATATTAGAAGTTTATATACAAATGCAGATGAACTAATTATAAAAAGAATTAATGAGGATATTACTAAAAGAGATAGTAGTTTGATTAGTAAACTTAAAAGCGGTGTTTATTTTGATAATACAACACATATTGATTTAATGTATGATAAGCCTGCAACAACTTTTTCTGATGAATTAATGGAAAAATATAATAGTAATATTTTCTCAGTAATGGAAGAAGTATACCATAAAGAAGGCGAGAGAATTGATTTAGTATTATTCTTAAATGGTATTGCAATTATTACTATCGAATTAAAGAGTAATCAATCAGGTCAAAATTATGAAGATGCAATAGAGCAATACAAAAATGATAGAGATTATACTACAAGATTACTATCGTTTAAGAATGGTGCCTTAGTTAATTTTGCAATGGATACAAAAGAAGTTTACATGTGTACAGAATTAAAAGGAAAATCATCGTTTTTCCTACCATTTAATAAAGGTACTAAAGATGGTGGTAAGGGAAATCCACACAATGATAACGGATTAAATGTATCATACATGTGGGAGGATATTTTAACTAAAGATACATTATTATATTTAATAAAAAACTTTATCTTTGTTGAAAAAGAAGAAACTGAAGATCCAAATACAGGAAAACTTAAAGTAAAAGAGAGTTTAATTTTTCCAAGATATCATCAATTAGATGCAATAAGAAAACTATTAGACGATTTTAAAGTAAACAGAAGTAGAAAGAACTATTTAATTGAACACAGTGCTGGATCAGGTAAGACGAAAACAATAGCTTGGCTTGCATATAGATTACAATGTTTGCATGATATAAATGAGAAAAACATATTTGATTCTGTACTAATAATTACAGATAGAATAGTTGTTGATCAACAATTGCAAAATGCTATAAAAACTTTAGATCATGATCCAAGTTTAATCAAAGTAATGGATGAAGATTGTAGTTCAGCTGACTTAGCAGATGCTATTAAACATAATTATAAAATTATAGTTTCTACTATTCAAAAATTTAGATATATTTTAGATGAAACTAAAAATATAACTGATAAAAGTTTTGCTATTATAATTGATGAAGCACATTCATCAACATCAGGAAAAAATATGGCTGCAGTAACTACAGTATTATCTGATGAGTCGGAGGAAGAACTTGAATCAATAGAAGATCAAATGATTGAAGAAATTAATAAGTGTGGAAAACAAAACAATATTTCAATGATAGCTTTTACAGCAACACCTAAAAAACAGACACTACAATTATTTGGTATACCTAATGCAGATGGAAAACCATCACCATTTCATATTTATGGAATGAAACAAGCTATTGAGGAAGAGTTTATATTAGATGTATTAACTAACTATACAACATATAAAACGTTCTATGAAGTTTCTAAAAGAATAGAAGATAACCCAGACGTATTTAAAAGTTTTGTAAAGAAAAAAATTAATTGGTTAGTAGATTTGGATCCGCATAACATAGGTCAAAAAGTTGAGATAATTATTGAGCACTTTAGAAACTGTATAATGAGAGAACTTGGTGGTAAGGCTAAAGCAATGGTTGTAACATCATCAAGAGAAGCTGCAGTAAGATATAAACTAGCTTTTGAAAGATATATAGAAGAACATAATTATAATGATATAAAAGCTTTAGTTGCTTTCTCAGGAAAAGTTACAGTAGATGGCAACGAATATTCTGAAGTTGGAATAAATAAAATTCAAGAAAAAGACTTAAGAGATGAGTTTGATAAAGATGATTATCAAGTATTATTAGTTGCAAATAAATATCAAACTGGATTTGACCAGCCAAAATTAGTAGCTATGTATGTTGATAAAAAACTGAAAGGTATTGCTGCAGTACAAACTTTATCAAGATTAAATAGAATTTGTCCACCATATGATAAAAAGACATTTATATTAGATTTTAAGAATGATTATAATGATATTAAACAATCTTTTGAACCATATTATAATGGAACAATTTTATCAGAAAGTATAGATCCAGAAGCAATATATGATTTGATTAATGTTGTTGACTCATATAATTTTATGGATTTTGCTGATGTAGAAGAATTTAATAGAATAGCTTATAAAGATAAGAAAGCTAAGAGTACTGCTGACAGAATAAAAATGGAAAGTTTAGTGGATAGATCTCTTCAAAAAATTAAGAAGAAGGATTTAAAAACTCAATTAGAAATTAAAAAGAACATAGCAAGCTTTAATAAAATTTATAGATTCTTAATACAAGCAACAGTGTTTGAAGATGTTGATCTACATAAAAAATATAACTATTTGTCAGTGTTATATAAAGAATTAGATGTAACAGGAATAAAGGTAGACTTTAGTGTTGTAGGTGCAATTAATATTTCAAATATTGAACAAAGGAAAACAGGAGAATATATAATAGATTTTGGAACTCCTACTGTAGTTGCTGAACCAGAAGTTAAGTATGGAACACCAAGACCTGTTTCACTTATCATTGAACAAAAGCGAAAGTTAGATGAAATAATAGAAGAAATAAATCTTGAAAAAGGCATTCATATTGATTCTAATTTAGCAGCAACATCATTAAATCAAATTAAAGATATTTTACTTCATAACGAAGATCTTCAAAACAGTGCGTTAATAAATGAGTATGATAATTTTAAATTTCCATATTATAAAAGTGTTGATGATGCGTTAATATCTGGATATGAACATAATACAGATTTATATAAACTTCTTTTGAATGATGAAGATGTAAAGAGAAGAGTACTTGGTATTTATATGGAAGATATTTATAAGTCACTAAAGAAGAAAAATGCTGAAAGAACCAGAAGATTTTATACAAAGAGTGGAAGAGAAATAACTTACTATGGCTATGAATATGGATATATGCCAAAAGTAAATAATATTTATTCTTCAATAGAAACATTGGATGACTTGTTTGAAAAATTATTATTATGCTATTCAAAAGACACTGCATATCCATCAGCACAATCAGATTATGTAAATGATAGCGATCCTACATATGGACAATGTGCTATTACTGCAATGGTAGTAAATGACATTTTTGGCGGAACAATTCACAGAATTAAGATAAATGGTGGAGGAACACATTATTTTAATAAAATTGATGGACATTACATTGACTTAACAAGAGATCAATTTGATTTGTACAATATAATTGTTAACTATGAATCAAATGAGGAAATACCAAGAGAATACTGTGGAAAAAATGAAGATACAAAAACTCGATATAATAAATTAGTTGAAGAATTAAAGAAATTTGAGGTGTAATAATGGCAGTAGATACATTTAAACCAATTAATCAAACAATAAGTGAAATATTTTCTTGCGATGGTATTTATAAGATACCTAATTATCAAAGACAATACAGTTGGACTAATGATCAATTAGAAGCACTATGGGATGATTTATATGAAGCATATCAAAACAAAACTGTTGATAATGATTGTTATTTCTTGGGATCAATAGTTGTAGTTAATGATGGTAAAGGATATTTTGAATTAATAGATGGACAGCAAAGAATTACAACATTAATGATACTAATGAATGTATTAGTAAAAGACTTTCCAGATATTAATAAAAATAGTGATGAAATATTTGTTGCTGATAAAGATAAAATTCAAAATTGTATTTTATTCCAAGGAAGAAAAAATAGATTACAATTACAAACAGATCCTAAATATGATTCCATATTTAATGATTTGATAATAAATTGTGAATCATTTGCAGACATTGATGAACCAACAAAAAAAGAATTAAAGCTCGATGATCCACAATATAAATATATTAATTCAGCAGTATTCTTTTATAAGAAATTATCTGAATTAAATAAAACAGAATTAGATGAGTTTGTAAATTATATATTCTATTCTACAAACATCATTAAAATAGAATGTACTAATCAATCATTCGCTATCAAACTATTCCAAGTATTAAATGATAGAGGATTAGAATTATCACCATCTGATATAGTAAAATCATATATAATAGGTAAATATGAACAAGATGATGAAACAGGAAAACAAATATTTAACAATAATTGGAAGAATATTGAAGACTTATCTAAACAATATGGATTTAAAATTGATGATTTTGTAGTATTCTATGAATATTATAAATTAAAATCAAATCCTAAAAGACAAGTAGTAGATGAATTAAGAGATATTATTCAAAGAAGTGATGTATACGAATTAGTAGCAGAACTTCATAGTTTCTCAGAATCATTAAAGAAAGTTTATGAGTCAAATAATCCAGTAATATTAAGTTTAAGATATATACCATGGAAATTCTATGTTATGACTGCGTTAACAAGTGCATACCAAGTAAATTATCCAGAAAAAGATAAATTATTTAAAGAAATAAGAAGATTTTTCTATATATCATTAACTGCAGGATGTACATTAAACCAAATAAAACAAACTTCATTTAAATTAATCGAATCAATCGTTAATGAAAACAGTATCGATGAAATAAAAGAAGATTTAAATAGAACTATAATATCAAGAAGAATGTATGCAAAAGTATATGATGCATTGGATAATGATGTTTATAATGAAAAATTTCTAAAGCCATTAATGTTATCTTTAGAATATGAAAATAGAGAAAGTACAAATAATAGTTTTTATTCATTGGATAGCACACTACATATGGATCATATATTGCCAAGAGCATATAAACAAAAAAATGAGTGGAGCTATATAAAAGATGAAGAAGTATCCTCAGAAATTAATGGTTTAGGAAATATGGCCTTACTTCAAGATATCAAAAATGAAGAAGCACTTAATTGTGGATTTGAAAATAAAATAAGAATTTATAAAGGTCAAGATGAGAACGGAAATAATAAATCTGGCATTACGTCATTTGAATTTACGAGAACAATAATTGAATATTATGATGCTGGAAATAAGACGTGGGATATTGAACAGATATTAGAAAGAAAAAAATATCTGATGACTAAAATAGAAAAAATGTTAAACATTAGTAGAGAAGATATTAATTTAAAAATATCAGATGAATCCGAAAGTGGAAAAACAGGTAAATCAAAGTGGCTATATAAAAACGTTTATTATGATAATGCAAAGTTAGTAAGATCATTAATACAAGATTACATTTTTGATAATAAAATAACAAAATATGGAGATATACCTTCAGAGATTCGTGATTTTAAAATGCATTCACACGAACTAATTGTAGAAGAAAACAATCCAATTATTAAAGATTATTCATATTCAGAAGTTGAATCAAATGGAATAAAAGTATTTGTTAGAAGCATCTGTAAGAAAGATAATACAAATGCATTTCTAGAGGTATTAAAAAAATATTATGATTATTCTTTAGAATTTGTTGATACAAATGAATGATAATATAAAGATTAGAGTAATTCTAGGCTTTTTTAGTGTATAATAGATACTTAAAAGAGGTGAAATTATGGCTAATACAAGTTTGTTTATTAAGAAGATGAATGATTACAAGAAATGTATGAAATTATTAAATTGTGCTAACTATGTTTTTAGTGACGAAATTGATTGTTTTGAATTTAAAAAGATAAGTAAATATACAAAGTCAAAACCAACATATGAAAAGGTGAAAGCAGATTTTAAATTGGTAAATGAATTAATTAATAAACAAGATTTATTAAATGCTGCTACAGTGTTAAGAACATTGTATGAAAATATTATTTATATAATTGCAACATCATATGACAAAGAAATCAAAACTACTTTAGATACATCACCAGGAGAATTACGTAAAGTATTAGTAGAAAATTGCAGTTCAATATTTACAGATTATTTTGAACCAGAAGATTTCAATAATATATATAAATACCTTTGTAAATTTATTCATCCTTGTAGTTTAAAAGAGCTTGTATCATACATGAATAAAACAATTAAGTATAAAAACTATTTGTTAGGAAACCTAAAATATATGATGCTGGTAATAGAATATATGTATTTAAACTTTCTAAATAAAAAAATAGGTAATGAAGAAAGTAAGTTTGATCTGAATTTTATAGATTTATGTACATATATAAATTTAATTAATATTGCTTACTATATTAATGATGTAAAAAATAGTAAGAATTTTATTAAAAGGTATTTCTATTATGATACAAATAATAAATACATAATCGAAAATCAAGAAAAGATAAAAGTAGTATACGAAACATTAATAGATAAAAAAGACTTAGTTGAAGAAGATATAAAAGAATTAACTAAAACATTAGATTGTCAAATAAACGAAAGTAAATATAAGGTGATAATAGCAGAAATATTAGGTGGTAAATAACTAATATGTAATGGCTATTTTCGGGAACAAATGGGGAACAACTACATAGAGCAGGATAGGTAAAATAGGGGTATTTACGAGAAATATAGCAAGTGATAAATCAATAATAATGAAAAATATGACAAAAAATCAGGGTATAATTTTTCCCCCTAAAGAGAGCAGCTATACATGAAATATCAAAAAGACTTACCCACATCACAATGATGTACTAAGTCTTTTTCTTCTACCTTACAAACTTGTAATATAAAATCCATCAATATAATGATATAATATAACTATAGAAAGAAGGAAGTATAATATATGAAAAAGATAATGATAATTGAAGATGATACTATAATATCTAAAGAATTATATGAACTACTAGTAAATGCTGGATATGAAGCATTAATACTAAAAGACTTCTCAAATGCCAAAGAAGAAATATTAAAAAGTAATATAGACCTAATTCTATTAGATATAAATATACCATATCAAAATGGTGAGCAGTTACTTAAAGAAATAAGGAAAGAATCAAATATTCCCGTAATAATGGTAACCTCAAGAGCAACTGAAACCGATGAAATATTATCCATCTCTTATGGAGCAGACGATTACATAACCAAGCCTTATAGCCCAACCATTCTATTACTAAGAATACAAAATATCTTTAAAAGATTAGATAATAGTACTGAAGTACTGAAATATAAAGATCTCGAAGTATCCCCATCACGAGGTACCTTATCTGGTAATAATAAAGAACTAGAACTAACCAAAAATGAAATGCTAATCTTTCAGCACCTATTAAATAACCAAAATAGAATTGTATCACGAGATGAACTAATGACCATTCTTTGGAATAATGAAGAATACATAAATGATAATGCTCTAACCGTAAATATAAGTAGACTAAGAAGTAAACTAGAAGGCTTTGGCTACCCAGATGCCATAGAAACAAGAAAAGGACAAGGATATATACTATTATGAAATTAACAAACTATCTAAAAGATAAAATAAGCATAATCATTATCACTATCATATCAATAATTCTAATAACCCTATTAGACATAGCCTTCAAAGTACCAGAGGGACTAATAATAGTAACTATAGTATTACTACTATTAACACTAATCATAGCCCTTTTAATATCATATTTCCAAAAAAGAACCTTCTATAATACCCTCATAACCAATGCCAAAAATCTAGATAAAAAATACCTAGTTCTAGAAACCATACCAAAACCAAATACTTACGAAGAAGAACTAATATATAACATCATGTACGACATCAACAAATCAATGATTGAAAATGTCAGTAGTTACATAAATAGCACCAAAGACTTCAAAGACTATATTGAGATGTGGATACACGAAGTAAAAATACCAATATCAAGTCTAATCCTTATGACCCATAATCATAAAAACCAAGTACCAAAAGAATACATTGAAGAAATAAGAAGACTAGATAACTACATCGACCAAATCCTCTATTATGTAAGAAGTAACTATACCAGTGAAGACTTTATCTTCAAAAAAGTAAAACTAGAAAAAATAATCTCATCAGTAGCCCTTAAAAATAAAGATGACCTCTTAGAAAATAAAATTGACCTAATCGTCGATATAAAAAATACTGAAGTCTATACCGATACCAAATGGTTAGAATTCATTTTAAATCAAATTATCAATAACAGTATTAAATACAAAAAAGATATTCCAAACTCTTATATCCAAATAAATGCTATAGAAGATAATAATCAAATAACCTTATTTATCAAAGATAACGGTATTGGCATACCAAAAAGCGATATCCCTAATGTTTTCAAAAAATCCTTTACCGGTACTAATGGCAGAGATAAAATCAAATCAACAGGCATGGGTCTATACATAGCCAAAAAATTATGTACCAAACTAGGTCATAAAATAGAGATAGAATCTGAAGAAAAAGAATATACCATTGTCAAAATAACCTTTGGTAAAAATAAACTTTATCACCCAGAAGACTAACCTTACAAAAAAGTAATATACTGTAATATTAAACTTACGACAAATATCCTATTATCTAGTATTATTAATTACGAAAGGAAGGAAAATAATATGGAAAATATACTAAAAATAGAAAATATTGAAAAATACTATGGAAGTAAATCAAGTTTAACTAAAGCCATAGATAACATATCATTTGAAGTAGAAAAAGGAGAGTTTGTCGCTATCATGGGTTCTTCAGGTTCAGGTAAAACAACATTACTAAACTGCATATCCACAATTGATAAAGTAACCGCCGGACATATTTTTGTAGGAGGAACTGACATAACAAAACTAAAAGGAAATGATTTAAACAAGTTTAGAAGAGAATACTTAGGATTCATCTTTCAAGATTTTAATCTCTTAGACACCTTAACAGCCTATGAAAACATCGCCTTAGCCCTATCAATCCAAAACAAAAACTATAAAGAAATAGATAAAAGAATAAAGAAAGTAGCAAAAGAACTAGACATCGAATCAGTACTAAAAAAATATCCTTACCAAATGAGTGGAGGACAAAAACAAAGAGTAGCAGCAGCTCGTGCCATAATAACAAATCCATGCTTAGTACTCGCAGACGAGCCAACTGGAGCCCTAGATTCTAAGTCATCAAAAATGCTTCTAGAAAAAATAACATACCTAAATAATACATTAGGAGCCACTATTCTAATGGTAACCCATGACGCTTATGCCGCAAGTTACGCTACTAGAATAATCTTCATAAAAGATGGTAAAATATATAACGAAATCCGTAAAGGAAATGATACCAGAAAAGAATTCTTTGATAAAATAATAGATGTCGTAACCTTACTAGGAGGAGACATAAATGATGCTCTTTAAATTGTCTATAAAAAACATAACCAAAAGTATCAAAGATTATGCTATCTATTTCTTTACTTTAGTACTAGGAGTAGCTATTTTCTATGTTTTCAATGCTATAGATAGTCAAACAGTAATGCTAAATGTATCATCATCAACAAGTGAAATAATAAGACTAATGACCACCATTCTAGGAGGAGTAAGTGTCTTTGTTTCATTCATTCTAGGATTTCTAATAATCTATGCCAGCCGTTTTCTCATAAAAAGAAGAAACAAAGAATTTGGAATCTACTTAACCCTAGGAATGTCAAAAAGAAAAATATCTCTAATACTTTTCTTTGAAACTCTTATAATAGGAGTTATCTCTTTAGGAGTTGGCCTAGCCTTAGGAATAGTTTTATCACAACTAATGAGTATCTTAGTAGCCAATATGTTTGAAGCAGACCTAACAAAATTTCAGTTTACATTTTCATCTTCAGCAGCCCTAAAAGCCTTATTATACTTTAGCATAATGTATCTAATAGTAATGATATTTAACACCATAATTGTAAATAAATGTAAACTAATAGACCTATTACATGGTAATAAAAAATCCGAAAAAGTAAAATTAAAAAATCCTATCATTTGCACAGTAGTATTTATAATTGCTGTCATAGCACTATCATACGCTTACTATCTAGTAACATATGGATTTAGTACTTCACCACTAATGAATACCATAGAAGGAATATTAATACCAATAGCCCTAGGATGCGTGTCAACATTTCTAATATTTTGGTCACTATCAGGTCTAATCCTAAAGATAGTAATGCATCTAAAAAAATACTACTACAAAGGATTAAATAGTTTTACCGTTCGTCAAATAAGTAGTAAAATAAATACCACAGTCTTTTCAATGACAATAATATGCCTAATGTTATTCTTTACCATATGTATCTTTTCCTCAGCATTATCCATAAAGAACTCCCTATCAGGTAATCTAAAAGATTTAGCACCCGTTGATATTCAGTTCTCAAAATTACAAGAATCATTATCTAAAGAAGAAAAAGAAAACTTTTCAAAAGACATAATAGAGGACTATAGCACCACTGCCAAAGATACCTTACAAAGATTAGATGTATATAAGTATCTAAAAGATGTAGTAGACATAAATATATATAGATTAGAAGAAATAACCCTAAAAGATTCTTTTGGAGACCAAATAGAACAAATAGGAAAAGATTATCCCACACTAGCTTATAACGTAAGAGAAGACTTAGTAAAATTAAGTGACTACAATCGTCTAACAAAACTATATAACAAAAAAGAATTAACTCTAAAAGATAATGAATATGTAATTATATCTAACTATAAGATGATGGCGGATATTAGAAATATAGCCTTAAAAAATAATACCAAACTAACTATAAATGGTAAAGACTACTATCCAAAATATCAAGAATGTCAAGATGGCATTATCGAACTAAGTGGAAGTGCTACTAATACAGGAGTAATAATATTACCAGATAATGCCTTAGAAGGTATTCATCCATATAAAAATATTTTAGCAGCTAACTATCAAGCAGACACTAAAGAAGAAAAAGAAAATGTTGAAGATATAGTTAGTACTATAATAAATAACCATTTTAACAAAGATACCTTATTATCATATAATACTAAAATAGATATCTATGAATCATCCATAGGACTAGGAGCCATGGTAACATTTGTAGGACTATATCTAGGAATAATTTTCTTAATATCAAGTGCAGCCATCTTAGCCTTAAAAGAATTATCAGAAAGTACTGATAATAAAGAAAGATTTAATATGTTAAGAAAAATAGGAACAGATGAGAAAATGATTAACAAAGCCTTATTTAATCAGATAGCAGTATTCTTCCTATTCCCATTATTACTAGCTATAATTCATTCAATATTTGGAATAGAATTTGCTAACTATATCTTAAAAACAATGGGAACAGAATCATTACTATCATCAATAATATTAACAGCAGTATTTCTAGTAGTAATCTATGGAGGATATTTCTTAGTAACATACTACTGTAGTAAAACCATAATAAAGGAGAGATAAGATGAGCTATTTAGTACCAATAAAAGCAGCTTTAATAATCTTTCCTTTTTTAGCCTTATTAATAACATTACCATATATAATATATGAATATCATCATTATGGATCAGTAAACAAATTAAGAACTTTAATAATATATTCCTTTATCTTATATCTAATGACAATCTACTTTTTAGTAATATTACCTCTTCCAACCAAAGAAGAAGTAATCAAAATGAAAGTGATTAATCCTCAGTTAATTCCATTAACATTCATAAAAGATATAGTAGAGGACATAATAGAATTAAAACAAATAAACATTCTAAAAATAATAACTATACCTAGTATATATACTGTTATTTTTAATATAATAATGTTTATGCCATTAGGAGTCTATCTAAGATACTACTATAAATGTTCATTAAAGAAAACAATAATTATAAGCCTCTTAATATCACTATTCTTTGAATTAACTCAGTTAACAGGACTATATTATATCTATCCTAGACCATATCGTAATTTTGATGTGGATGACCTATTAATAAACACACTAGGAGGTCTTCTGGGATATTTAATAATAAGTCCTATTCAAAAATATTTACCAGCAAGAGAAGATATCGATACCAAATCATTAAAAGAAGGACAAAAAGTATCTTCCTTAAGAAGAATAACACTCTTTCTAGGAGATATCTTTATCTATCTACTAATGATAATGTTAGTATCAATTTTAATAAATAATAAATATATAAATCTTTCACTAGCGGTTCTTTACTTTATTATCATTCCATATTTTAACCATAACCAAACTATCTTTGGAAGAATAATAAATGTATCATTGGAAGTACCAGATAAGAGATTACTTAGAATAACTTTAAGAAATATCTTTATATATTTATATTACTATGGAATATTTTCATTAGTGGTACATTTGGAAATGTTATTAGCTAAAAATATACCTAACTATTTATCAGTAATAATAGGATTAAATACATTTTTAATATTTATAATTTTCTATAT
>OGWU01000822.1_pt1 | contig 19630 bp, 11 predicted proteins | sample 1576071 | NCBI WGS metagenome assembly OGWU01 (sample SAMEA3541582, study PRJEB24748) | human gut metagenome | biome: human gut; feature: human-associated habitat; material: faeces | place: China | collected 2012
AGGAAATCAGCGGTGAACAGGGCATTCGGCCTTCATGGCTTCCACGCATTCCCGGATAAGGTCCGGGCCGCGATAAACGAAGCCGGTATAAAGCTGCACCAGGCTGGCTCCAGCCTTGATTTTGGCGACGGCATCCGCCCCGTTCATAATGCCTCCAACGCCAATGATCGGAATACGTCCTTTCAATTCGGAAGCAAAAGCTCCAATAACTTCCGTGGACCGTTCCGTCAGAGGAGCGCCGGACAGGCCGCCTGCTTCTTCATGCCGAGGATTGGCCTCTACCCCGACGCGGGAAAGAGTCGTATTCGTAGCAATAAGACCATCCAGTCCCTCATCCAGAAAAACGCGGCTGAGCTCCGCAATATGCTCATCTGTCACATCAGGAGCCACTTTCATAAAAATGGGCACATGGCGACCCGTTTCCGCAGCCAGGTTGGATTGCTCCGATTTCAGGGAAGCCAGCAGACGGGCAGCGGGTTCCGCCGCCTGAAGGTCGCGCAGGCCTGGCGTATTGGGAGAAGAGAAATTGATGGCTATATAATCCGCCACAGGCCAGGCCGCACGCAGACAAGTAAGGTAATCCTGGGCGGCATCCTCATTGGGAGTTATTTTATTTTTCCCAATATTGACACCCAGAACACCGTGAAAACGAGTGGCGGAACGAATGTTTTCCACTCCGGCGGCAATACCTTCATTGTTAAATCCCATCCGGTTGATAATAGCTTTCTGGGGAATCAGCCGGAACAGGCGGGGCTTTTCATTGCCCGGTTGCGGCCGGGGCGTCAGCGTACCCACTTCCACAAAACCGAATCCGGCCTGGCCAAAAGCGCTTACCGTATCCGCTTCCTTGTCCATTCCGGCGGCAAGTCCCACCCGGTTGGGGAATTTCATCCCCAGGATTTCCACAGGATCAGAAGGAACTTCCCCCATTACTAGAGGCAGTACACGCATCTTTTCTGCCAGGCGCAACCCCCACAAGGTCACCTTGTGGGCAGTTTCCGGATTCATTTGGAATAATACACTTTTAGCGGCGGAATATAAGGCGGGTGACACAATGCGGGGAGTGTATCACACCCTCTTTTAGGGTCAAGAATGGGAAGCGTCTTGCCGGGATGATTTTATCCGGTACAATCCCTTGCCATGAACAGGAAGGAATGCCTCTCATCCTGCCGTCTGTACGGTATTGTAGATATGGGATATACAGCTGAACATCAACTACTCCCTGTAACAGAAAAACTATTGGCAGGCGGCCTGCGTATTCTCCAGCTAAGGGCAAAAAACCATAACCCGGAACACATTGAAAATATGGGGCGCCAGCTTGCCCCCCTGTGCCGTAAATACGGCTGTCTTTTCATCATCAACGATTATCCTGAAATTGCCCTGAACATCGGCGCAGACGGCGTCCATCTGGGACAGGATGACGGAGACTTGGCATCCGTAAGGGGGCTGCTGGGAAAGGATGCCGTTATAGGACGGTCCACGCATAGTCCTGAACAGGCCCTGGGTGCATGTGGAGAGCAGGCGGACTATATCGGGTTTGGGCCCTTGTTCCCCACGGGTACCAAACCGGGAAGACAGGCCATTGGCCTGGAAGACATCGCAAGCGTACAGCAACAGCTACCGGAAAATTTCCCTGTCTTCTGTATCGGCGGCATCAATGGGAACACACTGCCCTCCGTACTGGAGGCGGGGGCAAATAGGGTAGTCATCGTTTCCTGGCTGCTTACACACCCCGACATCACGGGAACAGTCAGAACTCTCAGAAAAGAACTGGGAGAAGCGTAACGAAAAACGCGCACCCCCATCCATGTTATCCCTGCCTTTCCTCTTCCTCCGGAGACAGAGCCGGACGGGAGATCAGAAAAACGGCGGTATTCACAATCATCTGCAAAATGTGCTCCTGATCCTTCATCCACGGTTCCTTTTCTTGAAGATCCATGCACGCGACATATTTCCCCAACGTAGCATGGAAGATGGAACTCATGATATGCGCATGCCAAGATAAGGAAAGCTCATCATCCCACGGACAGAATCTCCGAACTCTTGCTATCATCTCCTGGATAGATGGAGCATAAAATTCATCATAGATTTTTCTTCCAAGATATTCCGGCTCCTGCGGCAAACGCCACAATAAACGGACATGATCCGGCCCTCCCAGGCTCTCATCCAGAAATAGCCGGAAAGCAGGTTCTATAAATGCACGGGCATACGCCCTCAGGGACGGATGAAGATCCGCCTCTTTCAGCATCTTCATGCGCGCTTTCATCAGAGGTTCCGCATATTGTCTGTAAACAGCCAGATACAGTCCCTCCTTATTCTCAAAATAGTAAACGATAGAAGCCAGATTAACTCCTGCTTCAGAAGCGACCGCCCTCATGGTCACGCCATTAAATCCCCTGAGGGCAAAAAGCTTCTGTGCAGCACGGAGGATTTTGCCGCTGGTTTCCGCAGAACGGTCGGACTGGGATTTGCGGGTAGAAGACATCTCCTAAACAATCAGACAATGCGCCGCCTAGCGGGAAGAACGGCTTGAGTCGATGGCTTTTACCAACTGTTCCATGTTTTGGGAGGACTGAATAGGCTTGCCGTCCTTGTCCACCAGAATCATGGTAGGGATACCGCGTGGAGCCACCTTCTTGGCAAGCTCCGTCAAATCCTCTTTCAACAGGATAGGCCATGGCATGTTATTGGCAGCAGCCCATTTTTGGGCGGCATCCAGGTTCTGGTCCAGATTGCACATGATTACTTCCACATCCGGATTATCCTTTACCACCCTGTTATAGGCCTCCACGCTGTGAGGCGCATTCCGGCAGCAAGGACCGCACCAGCTTGCACTGAAATACAAAATGAAATGCTTGGGATTCAATTTCCCGTCCCTCTTTTTAAGTTTGCCGTTTTCAAGCATGTAAGTCTTTCCCTTCATCTCCTCCGCCACAGGGCCGGACGGCATGGACGACCATTCTGCAATAGGCTTGCCGATAACTTCCTTGTGTTCCTCCAGCCATGCGCGATCTTCATCGGAAAGCTTTTCCAGCGGCATCGTAATGGGCTTTTTAGCCGTCGTCACCAATTTGACGGTCTTCATATTCAGGGCTACTGGACGGGCTTCCACCGTACTGCCCGTATTTTTATTAGTCCAGGTGCGGAGGGAAGGATCATCCGCTACTCCGGAAGAATCCGCCCAACAGAGAGAGGACCCCATCATGAATGTGGATGCCAATAAGATACACCAAGATGAAAATTTCATACACATAATGCTAATATACTATTTCTTATCTTCCATGTCGAGAAGCTGATTCCAAAATTTGCCTGGCCCGGGCATGTCCCGGGTCGCGGCGCAGGGCTTCCGCGGCAGCGGCAGCGGCCTCACGGTACCGCCCATTGCGGTAAAGCATCACCGCAAGAGTGAAAGGAATATCCGCATTTCCCTTTTCCAGGGAAGAACAGTTTTCCAAATCCTGCAAAGCCTGCTCCAGCCGGCCCACTTTTTCATTCAACAGAGCACGGTTAAACAAAGCACGAATAAAGGAAGGCTCTATTTTTAAAGCTTCGTTAAAGGATTCCAAAGCTCCCGACTCATCATTATTTTCAATCTGGCCCAGTCCCAGGAGATACCACAGATTGGCATCCCTGGGAGCCAGGCGTACAGCCTCTTGCATCTGATCCACCGCCTCCCGGCTGCGGCCTTGAGAAGCCAGGAAAACGGCATAATCACGGTGCACCACGGATGAAGTGGCATCCCATTTCAAAGCTTTGGAAAACCACAATTCCGCAGTTTTCACATCCTTACGGCTAATGGCTATCTGGGCCAGCTTCATAGCTCCGGAAGGCTGGTCCGCCTGGTGCAAAGCGGCAGCAGTAAGCTCCTTCATTCCCGGACTGTCCGGAGGCAGGGAATCCCGGAGAGCCCATTCCGCCTGCAAGCGCACGACCCTGAACGGATCATTAAGAAGTTTGCCTGCAGCAGGATTACCCACTCGCCCCATCACTTTGGCGGCGGCGGCTCGCGTCAGAGGATCCGGGTCCTTAACCGCCGCCGCGGCCACTTCCTGGACGGCGGGTTCATGAGCCCATGCATCCATCAAATCCAATAACGTAGCGCGCCATGCACCCACTTCCTCCCTCTTAAAACATTCCATAAGCAGAGGCAAAACATCTTCCTTTCCTTCGTAGGCATGCTGAACGGCCCTGGTCCGTTCCCTGTACTGCGCCATTTTGGGTTTAGCTCCGTAATATTTCTTTACCGCCTCCGCAGCCCATTCATTGCTTTTTTCCTCGTGGCACATGGTACAGGCATTCGGAATCCCCAACTCTACGCTCAGCAAAGGATCAGGAGAATTGAAAGAATGATCCCTGCGGGGGTCCCGAGCCATATACAGGCTTTCCGGCATATGGCATTCCACACACCGGGCACCCATGCTGGACTGAGGACATGGCGTATGCGTAGCCATGTCAATAACGGGAGCTTTTACGCCGTTTACCGCTTCTCCAGTACCGTGACACCTCAAGCAGAGCGTATTATCTTCTTGAGGAAGCTTCAGTGTTCCCGTATGCGGATCATGACAGTCCAAACAGGTCACTCCCGCCTTGCCCATACGGCTTAACCTCAGACCAGTCTCGCAATAATCCTCATCCCTTTGCATGCCATTGGGCCAGAAAACGCCGGGCTGCACGGGAAGCACCAGTTGGAAATGATTGTCAAAGCGGTCACCTACGGCAAAATCATGATCAAATTCATCCCTCCGGGCATGGCAGGAAGCGCAGTTATCATGAATCTGCTGTGGCGTTAGCTTGTTCCTGGTGGAAATCATGCAACCCGTCCCCGCCTCCGGCTTGTCCAGCAGGGGGCCGTGGCATTGAATGCAAGTCACTCCGGGTTCCGTCCAGGTAGAAGCATACCGATCTTTAACAGGATCATAATTCTTATGGAACAAAGACATGTGGCACCACGCGCACTGCGTGTTCCAATTCATGCCTCGTCCTGTCCAGTGCCCCCAGTCTCCCGGCTGGCGGGACTCCTTGCCGAAAATATCAAACCATTCTTTGCGGTTCACGTCCCATGCAGCGCTCAAGGTATGAAAACCGCCGTCCTTGGCAGGAACCAGATACTGCACCAGGGGAATTCTCCCTGTGGCCCATTCCGCGCGCCAGGAGGTTGAAGACTGACCGTCATGGACCATGCGCCCGTGACCATTCGTAGAGAATTGGAGAATGCTGCCATGAGCGTCCAGCTTCATGTTATGGAACGCTTCAGATTCCCATTGATCTCCCAGTTTGCGGAATGCCCAGGCATGGTCTGAACCGGCCCACTGACGGAATTCCTTTTCATGACATGCTCCGCACTGCATGGAAATAGGCACCTCATTCTGGTCCCAGTGCTCACTGCCTCCTGAAAAAACAACCGGCTGCGCTGCCGCTCCAGAACGTTTGTCCATCCAGGCCTTCACCATTGTGCCCAGTCCGATCAAAGCCCCAAGAACAACGAGGAGAACCACCCATTTCTTCATGGAAGGGCGGTTCACAGGGGCATCAGCAGATTCAGGGGCGGACATGGCGGAAATATTCTGCCATATCATACGCGCTCCACCAAGGAACTTTTACATCAGGCAGCACAGTCCTTGACATGCCCAGTCCGTAAATGGCAGATTATTCCTCCTCTTCCAGGACCTCTTCCCGCATCAGGGTAGTAATCCGGGTCACGGTACAGCGCTCCACACCGCCATTCTCCGTCCGGGTCACCTTGAATTCCAGCCCTCTATAGCCGACAGTATCTCCTTTCTCCGCAGGAGCTTCCAGCAAATTAAGAATCAGGCCCCCTACGGTGTCTATTTCCCCGTCCTCCAAATCCATGTCCATGGCCTCCCCCAATTCCTCAATGCGTGCCAGACCGGATACGTCACAGGAGAAGCCCACCACATCCCTAGGCAACTCCGTCAGCACTTTAATGCGGCCTCGGTCCCAGCCCATTACTTCGGAAAAAACATCCGTCAGGGTCAAAAGTCCGGAAGTCCCCCCGTGCTCATCCAGAATAATGGCAAGGCGCACATTGTCCTTCCTCATGATTTCCACCACATTGTCAAACTTCACCGTTTTGGGAACCTTGGGTATGGCATGAATGTATTCAGGAGTCAGAGCCTTTCTGCGGAACATGATACGGAACAGATCGCGGGCATGCACCATGCCCACCACATGGTCCAGATCACCGCGGTAGACAGGGTAACGCGTACGGCGAGTGCGACGCACAATTTCCCGTATCTGCTCATGTTCCGCCCCTTCTGGAATGGCGTCTATCCTGACGCGCGGGGTCATGACCTGGTGTACATACAGATCATCCAGGTCAAACAAGCCGTCCATGATGCGGCCGGATTCCTGCGGCAACGCCCCGTTCTCATGGCTCTCTTCAATAATATACTGGAGTTCTTCCGCAGAATGGTAGTGGGACTTGGATTCATTACGGTCCACACCCAGCAACCCCAGAAAGAAATTGCCCAGGGCATTCATACCCACTACCAGCGGATACAGACATAGCTGGATCACGTACATGGGCATCGCAATGGTGAGGCAAAGCTTTGCGGCGTACTGTAGGGAAAGCGCCTTGGGCACCATTTCCCCAAGAACAATATGCAGGTACGTCAGCACCGCCACGGACAGGATGCTGGCTGCGCCATGAGCCACCAGCCAGGAAGCCCAGCCGTACTGCGCCAACCATTCATGGAGCCATCCGGCTACCGCATGCTCTCCGTACATACCCAACCCCAGACTGGCGAACGTGACGCCAAGCTGCGCCGTAGCAATGTAGCGGTCCTGTAACCGGGGCGTTTTCAATATCTGGGAAACGCGGCGCGCCACCATGTTGCCGGACACACCCATCTGCTCCAATGCCGCACGCGGAGCGCCGAGCAACGCAAATTCTGCAGCCACAAACAGGCCGTTCAGCACAATCAGCAACAGAATAATGAAAACCGTCATCATGCATCCACCCCGCTTTCCATGGCAAATTCATTTTCCTTTCTCTCCGGAGGCAGCAGCAGGATAGAGGAAACACGGTTATGGTCCATCTTTTCCACCACAAGCACGCGTCCGGCGATAATCAGGCGGTCCCCATCCTTCGGAATGCAGGACATGTGCTTGATCACGCAGCCGCCCACAGTAGTGGCGCCATTCATCAAAAAGGGTACCAGGCATTCCGCCTTATGGGCACGCATCATGCCGGGGATGCGCACGGAACCATCCGGAAGGGTTTCCACCTTTTCCCCGGAGCGGATGAATTCCTCATCTATATCTCCCACCATTTCTCCCAGCAGACGTTCCAGCGTCACCAGCCCCACAAACTTACCGTATTCATCCAAAACAAAGGCTTCCTTGGCCCTGTCTTCCCGCAAACGGGCCATCAGCATCTCTACCGTCTGCATTTCCATCACGCATGGCACCTGCCTCAGCATGGAACGGAGAGGAGGCAGAATTCCCTTTTCCGCATAAGCGGATACCATATCTTTAATATGCAGCATGCCAATGACAGATTCACGGTTCCCTTCATACACGGGAATATGGGTATGAGGCCTATCTGCGATCATATTCAAAATATCTTCCTGTGTGGCATCCACATCCAGGCAAACAAGCTGAAAACGGGGAATCATAATTTGTTCCACCGTTCGTTCCGCCAGGGACAAAGCGCTGTGCAGCCGTTCATGCTCATCTTCCTCCAACATCCCGCCCTGGTGGCTTTCATCCAGCAGCATATTAATCTCCTGCTGGGAGTGGATGTGCTGATGGCCGCCAGGTGGGAGCCGGAACAGTTTAAGAAGCAACAAACCGCTTCCATTAAGAAAGTCAATGAACCATGCGAAGAAAGCCAGTGTCCATCGCATGGGATAATAAGTATACAAGGCCGCCTGCTTGGGAAACTGAAGAGCCAGGGATTTGGGCATCAATTCTCCAAGAATTACCTGAAAAACCGTCAAGCCTATCAGTACAACAAGAGCGGCTGCAGAATTGGCCATTACGGAGTCCATCCCACCAAACCGCTCAAACAGAGGGAACAGATAGGCGGCCAGTTCAACCTGTCCGTATGCGCCCAGAACCAGACTGGAAATGGTAATGCCGAACTGGCAAGCCGCAATGTAGCGGTCCAGCTCTTTTGTATTTTCCAAAATCTTAAGCAGATGAACAGCCACCCTGCTGCCGTTCTCCGCCATTTCCCGGATCATGTTGCGGCGTACGCTCACTGCGGCGAATTCTGCTGCAACATAAAAGGCGTTGACCAGAATCAGAAAAAGAATAACGAAAGTGACAAAAAGAATCATGTATGGCAGGGGTGTCCGTAAAACGCAACGGGCATCCGCATCATAGGAACCGGAAAAATCCTGTCAAGAACGGGAAACAAAAAAATCTGCCATGCGGAAAGAGCTCCATTCCTTCTGTCCCTTTCCAGCATTCCAAACTTTCTCCTTCCGGCACAGGTAAAAAAATTCCGGCTGATCACGCAAGCAGTTGAACCAACTGCAAAACATCTTTCCAGCAACCGGAAAGCCCCGTTCCCGGAATAACCGGAAACGGGGCTGAGAGTTTAAAGGCTCAACGAAAAACGTTATTCCGTAATGCCGGCGGCTTCTGCTTCGGCAGCCTTGGCATCGCGCAAAGCGGCACGTATGGACATTTTCACGCGTCCTTTGTCGTCAATACCGATGCACTTGGCGGTCACCACGTCTCCGACGCTCACGACGTCCTCCGTCTTGGCGGTGCGGCCTTCGGCCAGTTCGGAGATATGAATCAGGCCATCCTTGCCGGGCAGCACTTCCATAAACGCTCCAAAGGTGGTCGTGGAAACAATCTTACCGGTGTACAGTTCCCCGATTTCAATGGTCTTGAACATGCGGGTGACCAATTCCAGAGCACGGTCCAGGCCTTCCTGCTTGGCGGCGTAAATATGCACGGTGCCATCTTCCTCGATATTGATATCGGCGCCGGATTCGGCCTGAATAGCCTTAATGTTCTTGCCGCCGGGGCCGATCAGTTCGCCAATGCGGTCGGCGGGAATTTTGGTGGTCTCAATACGGGGAGCATTCGGGCTCATCTGGGCCGGAGCTGCAATGGCTTCATTCATGACCTTCAGAACATCCGTGCGGCCGGTTTTCGCCACGTGAATGGCTTCCTCCAATATGGAGAGGGGAATGCCGGGCAGCTTGAGGTCCAGCTGGTAGCCTGTCACGCCTTCCGACGTGCCGCAGAGCTTGAAGTCCATATCACCGTAAAAGTCTTCGGAACCGATGATATCCAGCAGAGTTTTGTAAGAGGTGATTTCATGCTGGTCATTCTGTTCCGTCACCAGGCCCACGGAAATACCCGCTACAGGGCGCTTGAGGGGCACGCCAGCCGCCAACAGAGACATCGTGCCCGCACAGACGGAAGCCATGGAGGTGGAACCGTTGGATTCCATGATTTCAGAAGAGACGCGAATGGCGTACGGGAATTCCTGTTCGCCAGGCACGACCGGAGCGATGGAACGTTCCGCCAAAGCGCCGTGGCCGATTTCCCGGCGGTTCTGACCGCCGAAACGGCCGGTGTCTCCCACGGAGAAAGGCGGGAAATTGTAGTGCAGGATGAAACGCTTTTCATTCACGCTGCCCGTGTAATTGTCCATGTACTGGCGTTCTTCCATCGGAGCGAGCGTCGCCAGGCAAAGGGACATCGTTTCACCGCGGGCGAACATCGCGGAACCGTGCACCACAGGAGGCAGCACATTGACTTCCGCAGTCAGAGGGCGCAGCTGCTTGAGAGCCCGGCCATCGGCCCGCTTGTCCTTTTCCATGATGGAGATGCGGAAAGCCTTTTTCTGAATATATTCAAAAACCTGTTCCACATCAAAGTCAGTAGCTTCCGGATGGCGTTCCTTGATGGCGGCCTCCACTTCGTCACGCAGGGCCCCCACTTTTTTCTGACGCTCCACCTTGGAAGGGGCATAAATGGCTTCCTCAATACGATCGCCGGCAATTTCATAGCCGATTTCCAGCAATTCCGGCTTGGCAAGGCAAAGTTCATAAGCGCGCTTCTCCTTACCGCAAACGGCGCGGAGCTCTTCCTGCTTTTCGCAAATGACCTTCACGTTCTCCTGGGCGACACGCAAAGCGGCGATAAAATCTTCTTCCGGCAGTTCATTAGCGGAACCTTCAATCATGATGACCTGATCCTTCGTGCCGGCAAATACCAGATCCAGCTGACTATGTTCACGCTGGGAGTTGGTCGGATTGATAACAAACTGTCCGTCAATACGGCCCACACGCACAGCCCCTACGGGTTCGGCAAAGGGAAGATCGGAAACGACACAGGCGGCGGAAGCGCCGTTAATGCTCAGGATGTCCGGTTCGTTTTCACCATCGGCGGAGAGCAGAAGCGTAATTACCTGCGTATCGTAGAAGTAGCCCTTGGGGAACATCGGGCGCAGGGGGCGGTCCGTCATGCGGCACGTCAGGATTTCCTTTTCCGTGGGACGCCCTTCGCGTTTGAAATAGCCGCCGGGAAACATACCCGCCGCAGCGGCCTTTTCCTTGTACTCCACGGACAGGGGGAAGAAGGTTTGCCCTTCCTTGACTTTGGTGGCGCTTACCACGGTCACAAGAACGACGGTATCGCCGCTGCGGACAACAACAGCACCGTCCGCCAAACGGGCCATCTTGCCGGTTTCAATCGTGATAGGATTCGTACCAACGTTGCATTCAACTGAATGTATGCTCATTATATTTTTTGTCTTTCAATCACCCGCAGCCTCATCAGCCCATCCAGGCCGGCTCCGGGCGGGAAGCCTGAATGGCGTCAGATACGGGCAGTGCCTCAGGAAGATGTTATCCGCGACAGTCCTTTCCCAGAAACAGAGGGGGGAATACTGTCCACGCGGCAGGACGCGCATCCCAGATGGATCAAACGCTCCGGCCCAGTCTTACCGGCTTGACAGCCTGTGAAAATCCGAAAATTTCTCAAGGCATGCCCGACAGAAACGTTTCGGGAAACGAATCCCCGAACGTCGAATGAGAGCATAATCCCTGTCAAGGATAATGCAAGCAAATAGTTTGATAACCATAGCAGTCCATTTCCTTCCAGGGCTTTAAATATCCACCGCATGGGGAGAAAAGGTATTTTTCCCATCTCACCTTCATCCATTCAATATTCTTCGCATTCCTGATTGAAATGCATTACTCCAAGCAAAATATCCGGAAACGTCCGCCTTCCCTTCTTCACAGGAGCGGAAATGTAGAATTTAAGGACGGACTGAGTATTCCTGCCTGACTCCCATAACAGCCGTCCACTGCTTTTTCATCCATATTTTCCTATTCTTTGCGCAGCTGCATCATACCCGCAATACCGGACTTTCCGTCCCCAGCAAACATTTACGCAGGAATAAAGGGGCAGTCATGCCAACAAAAACAATCTCCACACTCCAGAATATCTTCTTTCACAAAAAGACAGGCCTTTCAAACTCTCCTGACCAAAACACAAATCCACAGTCACCCGCCATATCCCCCCTTCCATGACAACGCTACCACGCCAGCCCCTCCCATAAAAACAACGGCCGCTGCGGAAAACCGCAACGGCCGAATCAAACGGGAATATGCTCCGCCTTTTAGCGGCGAAGGCCAAGACGCTGGATCAGACTCTGGTACTGGGCCAGATCTTCACGCTTGACGTAATCAAGAAGCTTGCGGCGCAGAGCCACCATCTTCAACAACCCGCGGCGGGAAGAAACATCATGTTTATTCGTGCTCAGGTGTTCGGTCAGGTGGGCGATGCGCTGGGTCAGGCGGGCAATCTGGTAGCTGGAACTACCGGAATCCTTTTCATGCATCTTGAATTCCTGCAAATTGATTTCGTTACTCATAAGTGTTTTCCTTGAATGTATTTAGCTCGTGGCAGCGGCTAATCGACACTGTGAGGGCGCCAACTATGCATCATCCAGCCCCAAAAGCAATTCAAATTTCGTCATCCCGGGGAATTTGCCTTCGGTCCCTGGGAAAGCGGCCCCTCTCCATTTTCCCCGGTGTCCCAGACTTCGCGGTCCTTTTCCGTCACGGAGCGAACCACACGGCAGGGATTACCCACGGCCACTACATTGGAGGGGATGTCCTTCGTCACCACGCTGCCCGCGCCTATCACGGAATTTCTCCCAATACGCACGCCCGGGGCAATCACCGCATGACCGCCTATCCATACTCCATCCTCAATGGTAATGGGCAGAGCAAATTCCAGCCCCTGCCGTCTCAGCCCCGGGTCTACGGGATGCCCGGCAGTATAAATGCCCACGTTGGGACCTATCAGCACGTCATTGCCGATGGTAACGGCAGCGCAGTCCAGCACCACGAGGTTGAAATTGGCATACACACGGTCCCCCAACCGTATATTGGAGCCGTAATCACAACGCAGTGGAGGTTCCAGATAACACCCCTCTCCCATTTGGCCGAAAAGCTCCCGAGCCAATTCCCGGCGCAGGCTTTCATTTTCCGGAGCGGACTGGTTATAACGGAAAACAAGCCGGCGCGCCCTGAGCCGGGCGGCAGCCAATTCAGAATCCTGGGCATGATATAAACGCCCGGACAGCATGTTATTCCAGTCCTTCGAGGCCATTGGATGAAGAGGGGGTCACAGCGTCCGCCTCAGAAAAAGGCAGCCGCCCGTTTTTCTGTTCTCCAACAGACGGTATGGCGGCGGCATCTTTTTTTACGGACGTTTCCGATTTTACAAGTTCCTTCTTTCCGGAGGAAGCTGAATTTGCGCCAGCCACCGGGGCAGCAGGCTTGTGCACCGTCCGGAATATTCCGGACGGCTTTTGTTGAAGCTCGTGAATATTCCAGTTTCCATCCCTGACAACCACACGGGTTCCTACGGGAGCTATTTCAAAGAGATTTTTCGCAATCAAATGGGGAACACGGATACATCCATGGGAGGATGGATGACCGGGCAAGTACCCTTCATGAATTCCTACAGCCCCGTTCACTCTCATGAAATAGGGCATCTTGGCAGGTTCAAACCTCTCGCCGGGGCGGGGGGAATCCCTTCGTATATCCCCATCCCGCAATTCTCCGTCAGCGTTAATAAACGCACCGTAATAGGAATGATGGTCTTCCTCCTTGGAAGCAATGAGGAAGTAGCCGGAGGGCGTCATGCCGGAACTTCTTCCGGAACTGATGGGGGCATACGCAATGCGGTGCGTCCCCCGGTAGATATACATCATCTGCTTTTTCTTATCCACTACGACCAGCAGCTTTCCGGGCAGCGACGGATCATCTTCCCACTTGAGCAGGTGCCCCGGAATAGTTCCCGTTTCTTCAAAATACCCCGTCATTTCTTCTACCGGAATATGGGAAGAGGGGACAGGGGAAGGCTCCCTTCCCGTGGTACCGCAGGACGAAAACAAAAACGGAACACACAGGCAGGAAACCAACGGATGGAAAAGGGATAATTTCATCTCAATAAGTCGCATCACTGCGTTAGACAGCTGGAGGCCGAAAAAAAGAACCGCTTTTTGACAAAACTGTCAACTATCAATCAAAAAAATCTCTTTTCCTTTACTCCTGCCCTCCGTTACCACATCCGGGCGCGCCTGCCGCGCTCCCGGCCGTTCCCGGTTCCGTGGAGCAGGCCATGGGACCAAGCCTCCGCAAAGGTTCGTGCGGCATCCGCCGTATGGGAATGCCCGTCATGCACGGGGCTTTCCGCAATGGCTCCGCCTACGCCGGGAGGCCTGGACCTGTACAACTCCAGATGCTCCACGCCTCCCGGCTCCTCTTCCCCACAGAAGCCTCGCGCCTTTTCCTGGGTGCGGGCATGGAAAAAACTGCGCTCCAGCAATTCCCTCAGCGTATTAATGCCACGCCAGACATCCGTGGTTCTGGGGACGACGCGCACATTCACCAATCCCAGCCTCCCCATATTCTCCACATAGGAAATGCCGTGCGCATCCCTCCGTGCAGCATCATGAGGCAAAAGATGGAATGTTACCGCAACACCATGATTCTTCTCCCATTCCTTCATTTTTTCAACGTAATGGGCCAGGGGCTGCTGGCTGGCGGCATAATGGTCCAGCCAGTGGAAACTGTCTCCCATGATCTGCACAAGCCAAATGGCCGTATGGTCACTCAGCCCCAGATCCCATGCCGTGAAAGTGGGAGCGTCCGGATCTGCCTCAAACTCCACCCCTACCCGCCCCCGCTCCCGCAGGGCCATGATACGGCTGCCGTAAATACTGCCTTCTTCCCCTGTAGCAAAAGCCTCCTGCGGCGTTCCCGGATACTCCTGCTTCATGGAGGCGCCCATCACCCGGGCCATCCGGGCATACCATCTCTTCTGCCCCGCATCCAGAACCACTCCGGTCTCCCGTTCCAGAGAAAGGAAATACTCATCCAGTTCCCTGCTCCATCTGCCGCGCCCCGGCAAAGTGTACTCATCCTGGTCAAACCAGCTGAAAAAAAAGAATCTGAAATCCAAGGGGGAAAGCTCGCTTTTGCCCATGTTTTCCATGGCCTGGCGCATCAGTTCATAATTCACTCCGTACCGTCCGCCCTCATGAGTGCTTTCCTTCAGAATAAAACCTCCGGGGGGAACTGTATTGATTGCCCCCGTACGGATTTCCCTGGCTCTCCACGGAGCATGCACGGAAACATACGCCAGCTCGGAAACATGGAGAAACTGCATGGTTCCCCCTCGCAGATTAGTCCCCACCCGCACATCGCTCCCATTGGAGAAAGCCAGGCGGCTGCGCGCCAACGTACGGGGTTGCCATTCCCCCTTTTTTTCCACGCCGGACAGGCTCTTGATTCTCTCTCCCAGCCGGGCCAGGGCCACATCCATCGCAGAGGGGTTGGGCGGCACGTAATCCAGATGGTCCCAGGCAAAATGCAGCTTGGCCAGTTTCTGCTGGGCGTCCGGCAGGCTTTTATCAATGATTCCGCAATGGAAATTGGACCGGAACAGGCTCATATCCAGCATCAGCATGGCCACATACGTAGAAATGCCCAACTGGCGCGCCTTCAGGATGTCATTCCTGTACCACAGCCGCTCATGCAGCCGCCGCTGCGCCCTGTTCAGGGAAAAACGCTGGAGCTGACCGGCTTTATTTTCTATCCAGTACAGGTGTTCCAGCCTCCAAAGCTGGCTGGACAGGACGGACTGCCACGGCAGGCTCCATGATTCCGTCAAATGATTAGAATTTTCCATACTCCTCTATTAATTCTTTCAACAGGGCTCCTTCCCTGGTCATCCCCTTCTGGGCCTCCGTCCCCTTGTCCAGGGGAAGGCGGTATGCCAGTGGATCGTTCAGCACGTGGGAAACGAACCGGAGTGCCTGCACCATCACGGGATCAAGCAGATCAAGTTTTCCTTTCAAATAACTCTCACGCACGCCCAGTTCTTCATACATCCTGATTACATCCTCCATGAAGCATCCCACAGCCTGTCTTCTGTTCCACCACCATCGTTCCTGAGCATCCGCATCCCCTAGCGTTTCCAAAATCCGACCCAGGAACCGGGTACGGCTCGCCCGTGAATCTTCCGGGGAAGGTTCCTCTCCGGCTCCCGTAAAACACTCCAGCGGAATATAGGAATCCCGTTCGGACACCGCAGGCGCTCCCCGGCTGTCCAGATAAACGCCGTTCCATGCATGTACCACGTAGGGCGCGCGTGCCTGCCGTACGGGACTTTCCGGAATGCCCGGCATCAGGCGCACGGTATGCCCCGGGTCGTCCGGGTCACGGTAAATCACACAGTTGGCATACATCGCGCGCGCTTCCTCCGGCTCAGGAAGAAAGGGAAGCATGCCGCCTCTCAGTTCCTCCTGCCTGCGGTCCAGAACACCAATCAGGGAAATGGCCTCATCCAACGGGAGTTCCCGGTTCCAGGCAGACGTCACCCCCCCGGGAGCCGCTCCGGAATCAATCCGGTAAATCTTCCCTTTCCAACTAACCCCGGATTCCGTAGCTTCCGGTCGGCCTGCAAAATCCCGCCTCACCGCATCCAGCGTCTCCACAGCCCGGACCACATCCGGACGGCTACGCCAGACGGCAGGGGCGGGAACGCCACGCCTGACGGAAAAATCTTCTTCCACATACAGGGGCGCTTCCAGAATGGGTTCCGGAAGATGTTCTCCCAAAGCCTCCAGGGAAACATCCTTCGCGCGCAGAGGTCCCAATCCGGTCCGGAACGGCTTTTTCACCAAATGCAGGTACAGGCCGGGATGTTCCGGATCCGGACGCCAGGAATTCAGCAGGGGGAACTCCTGAAGCGCCCGGGACAGTTCCCTCATGCGGCTTTCCGCCAGCCGCTCCATCCTGCGTACGGAACCGCCCGCGTATCCGTCCAGCGCGGACAGGGAACGCACCAGTCCCTCTTTCACGTGATCCGGAACGGTAAACAACAGCCGTCCGGACATCAGGCTGTGAGAGTACCGCTCCACCATGGGGAGGCGGACCTCCCCTCCGGCCGGATCCCAGGCGCGCTCCGCCCGTATGCGTTCATTCATACCAACCGTCTCTCGGAGCATTCCCATAAACTCGGCAGTGTCCGCATCCTCCCTCAGCGTTTTCTTCAGCAATCCGGCCCGGCGCACCAATTCCTCAAGAGGTTCCGGAACCCTGTCAGGCATTGCGGCCCCGTAACGCGCCCAGGAAGCCACCGTTTCCGGTACGGTGTCATGATCCAGATGGGCAAAAAAATACTCCTTGGACAGCTGGGACAACTCTTCAATCAGTTCCGTTTCCCCTGGAAGCTTCCTGCGGCGCGGCACACGTTCCAAATGTTTCAACATCTCCCAAGCGCCTTCCGGGGAAAGCTGATCCGTGCGCATCAGCCGGTCCCATACGACTTCCGCCTTGTCTTCGATCAAAGCCAGGGGATTGGCCGTATTGTGAAGCCTCAGCCGGTGCATTACCAACCCCTTGGCTGAGGAAACGGGCAAATTATCCGCATCCACGCCCAGCCTCTGTACGGAACCCACATACTTTTCGTGAATATTCATGCGCTCCAACAGGGCATCACGGCTCATCAGCGTTTCAGCGGCAAGGCGCCCCCGGCCCGTCACCTCCAGACGATCCCCGGACCCCACCGCTCCGCGCACGCCGTAACCAGCTTTCAGCATATCCGCCACCGCCATGGCCGTCAGGCTGTCATACAGGCACGGGAGTCGCCCCCCCTGCACGTTTTCCAACCCGGTGGTCAGCCTCAGATAATTGGTATCCCATTCCGGCCGCCCGTTGCGGGCATGCCATTCCCAGCTACGGATCAAATCCCTCTTAGCCGAGCAGGCGGCAGAAAACATCATGGAAACATTGGCCATCAGGTCCGCTTCCGCCGCCTCCCGAGAAGGATGCCAGTCCGACCACCTTCCGTTGGGATACTTTACTCTCCACAGCCTTTCCGCACCTTCCCCTCCGGGTGAGGACTGGAACAGGCGCGGGGTCAGCAGGAGAAGGCTCTCCACCGCTTTCTGCGTCCCCGGATAAATACGCGGCGAAACCTGTTCCGGACCGGCATGCAGCCGCGGAGCATCCAGCACAGAGGCATAACGGGCCACGTTCTCCGGCGCCACCTCCAGAAACCGGGCCAGCAACCGCCCGTAACTCTCCACGGGCGTATAGCCGCGCCCCACATGCACGTCAAATTCCTTCATGTTGGGAAGTACGTGGTACAGGCTGTTCACATCCGCCTGGGTTCCCCATACCATGCGGTTCATCTCCCGCAGCTCAGGGCTTACCCCATGGCGTTCCTCTCCGCCAAGAGAAGCCATCATGCCGCTCATCCTGGCCAGGGCGGAGGGAAGGCCGTCCGGATTAAAAGATTCAGACAACAAATCCGGAGCATTCAGCAACGCACTCCCTTCCTCCAGCCACCGGTGCGCCCTGCTGCAGGCGCCTTCATCCCGGCAAAACGACTTCCATAAACGAAAAGCCACATGCCCGGCCGCCTCTTCATGCGGCACGCCGTGCACCCGTTCCATTACTCCTTCATAAACATTGGCTCGTGTCCGCAAATCCATATCCACCGTAACGGCGTCCCAGTCCCTGCCGGAAAAACCCGCACGGCGTCCCGCCTCTTCCGGATAAGCCAGCAGCAACATCCTGTACGGCCGATAGGAGCGCTTCTTCAGCCTGTCCGCCACAAACGCTCGGCGCAAAGCATCCGCATGAATATCATATTCCTCCGCATTCCTTAAACGCCATGGGATTTCCCGTCCGTTCCTGTTCCGGACCAGCCCCAAATCTTCCTCTTCCATACGGCCCAGAGTCTCATACCAGGAAGAAAGAGCCTCCTCTACGGAAGGCCGGCCCTGCGTTCGCTTCATCTCCACACCGGGAGCCGGTTCCGCCGCATAAATAAGCTGCCCGTCCGCTGCGGCGGCTTCACCCACGCGGGGCAGACCGGCACGCAACAGCCACTTGGTTCTGGCCGTAATATAATCCGGATGAGGAAAAAGCTTTTTCAACACCGCTTCCGATTCGGGGAAATCCCGCATCTTCCAAGGCTTTGTACGTACAGGAGAAGGCAAATCCAAAAAATCTCTTACATCCTGTTCCGTCTTCAAAAAAGGCTCTCCGGCTTCATCCAGGGCGCGAGACCACTCCAAAGCCTTCCTGGAAATGTACAAAGACCCCCACAGCGGAGAATTACGCAGGGACTTCTGCAACAATTCCCCGGCACGGTTTACATCCTTATCCTGCAAAATCCGGGAAACCGTTTCATCCGGAATGCCGAATACTTTCAGAGGGGAACCGTCTCCAAGCAGCATTCCGGCATGGCGGAAATGGTTCAGAGCGACCTTTCCCGCGCCTATCAGCAGGAAAGGCATCATCATGACGGCCTCCCTCAACTGGTCATCCACGGAAGCCTGTCTGGCCTTCCATTCCTCCCAGTCCACGCCGGACGCCTTATTCGTAAGAGCTCCCACGCCTTCCTGAACGACCATGGGCGTCAACTCCGTCAATTTATTTTCCGCCTCCATCTTCACGGCATCCGCCGCAACGGCTCCCATTCCGGAAAAAAACGCACCAGGATTCCCTGATGCGGGCCTCATGGCCCGGAACGCCCGCATTCCCTGCCCCAGCATCTTCTGGCCCAGTTTCGTCATTCCGAAGGAAAGCAAGGTATTCACCCCGCCGGAGACGACAGCTCCCCCCATCTGGGCATCAAACACGCCGTCCGGGTTCATGCTCCGGGCCTCCGCCATATGGCGCCCCGTCTCCCCCGCCATCAACATGCCAAGCCCGGCAGGGCCGCAAAACGCCAAAGCCGTGGACGCTCCCTGCTGGGCCATGTCCACCAGCATCTCCCGGAACCAGGGGGAATCCTTTCCCCCACGCAGCGGGGCAAACTCCATCCTGGCAAAATTCCTCAGTTCTTCAAAACTCCGGGAATAATTGTCCAGCGCCTCCTTTTCCCGTCCCTCCGGCAGGAGCCATGCTGCGCCGTTTACGGCCAGCTGGGCCGCATTCTCCGCAACCTCTGCCGCACCGCGTTTAAGCGCCCCCCCCAGGGCATCCCGAAAGGCGGGACGGGAACGCAAATAGGGAGCCATCATGCGGAACACCTTCTGACGGTCTCCATCCCCCAGGGAAGCCAGGCAATCCACGGCGCGTATGACGTCCGGAACTCCGGC
>OGWU01000833.1_pt1 | contig 19485 bp, 13 predicted proteins | sample 1576071 | NCBI WGS metagenome assembly OGWU01 (sample SAMEA3541582, study PRJEB24748) | human gut metagenome | biome: human gut; feature: human-associated habitat; material: faeces | place: China | collected 2012
AACCATCGCCATATCGTGTAGATCCGATTTGTCCGTCTGCCCGTCAGTGTGGTGGCTGCCAGCTGCAGGCTGTTTCCTATGAAGAGCAGAAAGCTTTTAAGGAGAAAAAGCTTCGCGGACATCTGGAACGGATTGGTGGATTTAAGGAGCTTCCGATGGAGCCGCTGATCGGAATGGATGAGCCGTATCACTACCGTAATAAAGCTCAGTTTCCGGTCGGAAGAAATAAAGAAGGCAGGATCGTGACCGGTTTTTATGCAGGCCGTACACATGCCATTATTGAGAATCGTGACTGTGCACTCGGGATTCCGCAGAATAAAGAAGTTCTGGATCGTGTGATCGCACATATGGAAAAGTATAACATTGCTCCTTATGATGAAATGACCGGAAAAGGTCTGGTTCGCCATATTTTTGTCCGTTACGGATTTTTTACCGGAGAGCTGATGGTCTGTCTGATCATCAATGGGCAGGATTTTCCGCATCAGAAAGAACTGGTGGAAAAGCTTGGCGAAATTCCGGGCATGACAAGTATTTCCCTGAATATCAATAAAAAACGAAATAATGTAATTCTCGGTGACAAGGTTAAAACAATCTGGGGAAAAGAATACATTACAGATAAGATCGGAGATATTTCTTATGAAATTTCGCCGTTGTCCTTCTTTCAGGTAAATCCGCATCAGACATGGAAGCTGTATTCCAAAGCACTGGAATATGCGGATCTCCATGGAGAGGAAACAGTATGGGATCTTTACTGTGGAATCGGAACCATTTCGCTTTTCCTTGCGCAGAAGGCCAAATTTGTCCGTGGTGTGGAAATCGTTCCGGCGGCTATTGAAGATGCCAGAAGAAATGCACATCTTAACGAAATTGACAATGTAGAGTTCTTTGTCGGAAAGGCAGAAGAAGTGTTGCCGCGTGAATATGAGAAAAATGGCGTGTATGCAGATGTGATCGTAGTCGATCCACCACGAAAGGGATGCGATGAAATGCTTCTTAAGACGATCCTGAAAATGCAGCCGAAACGTGTGGTATATGTAAGCTGCGACAGCGCAACACTGGCGAGGGATCTGAGATTTTTATGTGACAATGGATATGAGTTAAAAAAAGTCTGTGGAGTTGACCAGTTCCCTCAGACAGTGCATGTCGAGACGGTTGTCTTGTTGGGTAGGAAAAAATCCACCGAGGATATGGTATATGCGTATGTGGATTATGAGCCAGAAGATGATACGTATTTACAGGGCATGAAAGGCAATGCAACGTATCGGGAAATAAAGGAATGGATAAAGGCAGAATATGGAATGTCCGTATCTTCTCTTTATGTAGCACAGATAAAAGAGAAATGTGGCTTTGAGAAGCGTCAGAATTACAATATAGGCGAAAATAAAGCTCATGTGCCGAATTGTCCGCCTGAGAAGGAAAAGGTGATTTTAAAGGCGTTTAAACACTTTAGAATGATATAAGAGATAGTGAAAAAATATTTTGGGTCTTGATTTTCTGAAAAAACGATGTTATAGTATGGCTTGTAAAACAGAATATCGAATGCTGTAAATATCAATTTTATCAAATGAGATAAAATTTTGAGCCAGTTTCTCATAACGCTGAAAATAAAGAGAACTGGTGGCGGTTAGACTTGGATGGAAGATGCGTTTGCTTATATTCATGTTCTAATTGGGGTTGCGTGCATTGGCAACTTTTACAAGCCATAATTTTTTGAATTATTGGGGCGTATCGTATATTTACAAATGATACAAGAGTATCTTTGTGTATATATGATATGTCCTTTTTTTGTTATCTTTTTAGGCATAGTGAAGAAGTCCTTGATGCTTTTGTATCAGGGATTTTGTTTACTGTGCCTTTTTGCTATACAAAGTTAAATAGCATGAGGACTATAAAGTGGATGATTCATGACGTAGGCTCAGGGGTAGTGAATGCCCTATGTGTGATTGAGTCGATAAAGGTGGTGGGAATATGCAAAACAGATAAAAAGAGAAGCAAAATACAATGGTAAAATGTGAAAAGATAACAAAAATATACACGTTCCTTATACGAAACAGTCAATAAGGATGGGGAGCAGTCAAAAAGAATCTGTGGCATACTGAAACTGTCAACAGACAAAAAATCTAGGAAAGGAGCTATCTATATGAACAATAATAACTTTCAATTTGGCAGAGAAGATTATTTAGATTTCTTATGTGCGAATTATTATGCTGTGCGTGAGTTTTGCTTAGATTATGACCTGATTTTGCCATTGTCGGAAGACCTTGGCTTTATCCGAAATTATCTGGATGATAACCTTCTGGAAGTTCTGGAATGTGTGTTCGGATGGAAGAATTTAAGAGAGATGGAAAGCGTACTTAGAAGCTATAACGAAAAATTAAAAAAGAAAGGATATTATAACTATGGCAAGAACAAAAGAAGATACAATTAATGAAGTAACATGTGCATATTTAGCACAATTAGATATTAAGAATTTACCGAGTCCTGAAGATATTAAAGCTGATATTTTAGACCAAATGAAATCCGCCTTTGACCTTGAAAATACTGTTAAGGAAAAGGCGGAAAAATGGAGAATCATGGACAGGTTAATTCCGGTACAGGTTGCCGCTATTACAGCAACTTTGTATCCTGTCATTTCCCTTGATATGACAAATGGTGCAGGGGAAAGTTCGAATGCAAATACCAGTCCGTTGGCTATTTACCAATACGATGGAGAAAATGAAGGCATTTATGTTGTTGATGAAAAAAATTTTGAGAACATTGGAAATCAATACTGCTATGGAATGAATGCCTATGAACAAAGAGAATATTTCCGGCATTTAAGAAGATTAGCACCTAGAAAACAACGGTGTAATAACAGAGATTTAGTCCCTGTAAATAACGGGATTTTTGATTATAGAACGAAACGCTTGATGCCATTTTCGCCGGAATATATTTTTACATCAAAATCCAGAGTGAATTACAATCCGCTTGCTCAAAATGTTACAATTCATAATCCAGATGATGGAACAGATTGGGATGTGGAAAGCTGGATGGCTGATTTATCTGATGACCCTGAAATTGTAAATGTTTTATGGCAAATCATGGGGGCGATTATCCGACCAAATGTTTCATGGGATAAATCTGCATGGTTTTATTCGGAATCTGGTTCCAATGGAAAAGGCAGTCTCTGTGCCTTATATAGAGCGGTATGTGGAAATGGAACATGTGTTTCTATTCCACTGTCAGATTTTAGTCAGGATTTCAAATTGGAACCATTGCTTCATGCTTCTGCAATTATTGTGGATGAAAATGATGTTGGTACATATATTGACAAGGCTGCAAATTTAAAAGCCGTAGTGACGCATGATGTATTATCTGTTAATAGAAAGCACCAAAGCGTGATTTCTGTACAGTTCAAAGGATTTATGGTGCAATGTTTGAACTCTATGCCGAAGGTAAAAGACCACTCAGACTCATTTTACAGAAGACAATTGTTCGTTCCGTTTACCAAATGTTTTACAGGGATAGAGCGTAGATATATTAAAGATGATTATATTCACAGAAAGGACGTTCTTGAATATGTTGTCTATAAAGTTTTAAATATGAACTATTATGAACTTGATACTCCAAAAGCGTGTCAGGATGCCTTGAATGAATACAAAGAATTCAATGACCCTGTACGCCAGTTCATGTCTGAAATCATGCATCAATTGGTCTGGGATGTGGTTCCATTTACATTCTTGTATGACCTCTACCGAGCGTGGTACGTTAAGAATGCTGGTGGAAAAGGAGAAGTGAAAGGTTCACAAACTTTTAAAAAAGAATTACTTATTCGATTGAAGGAATATCCTGATTGGATTTGTGAAGGAAAAGACAAAGTTTACAAGCCAAGTCAAAAGATGGATAAGGCAGAACCGCTGATTGCAGAATATGATTTACAGGAATGGATGAATCCTAATGCGATGGGAAGTCACGATATTGAAAAGCGGTGTCATCCTGCTTTCAAATCAGGATACAATGGTATTGTAAGAGTAACCCCATAAAGAATAATTGTTATATACAATATAGTGGTTTTCAGGGAAAGAATTACTCTTTCCCTGAAAGTCCGCTTGGGGACTGGTTTTTCGCATTTTACAGGAAAAAGCTGTAAAGAAAATTTTGAGAAGTCTTTACCCGTAACTACAGGTGTAGTAAGGGAAATCTATAAAAAGTAAAGAAGTAAAGAATATTTTTAAGTTAATAGTTAGAAAATATATTATAAAACAATACTTTCTGTATTATATTGTCAATTATATATTCTTGTAGGATAGATTTGTAAGAAAGTCTTTACTGCTTTACTTTTACACTTTTCCCCGTGTATATCAAGGTTTTAAGGTAAATACGGTTCTTTACCTTTTCTGTAAAAATCTTTACTGTATCAGATTTTCTAATGTACAAGCGGATTTTTGGTAAACATATTGATTTTGTATGAACGCTTACACATATTTTAAGAATCTTTCTTTGTCTGTAGAACCGGATATGCTCGTAGAAGCGGCTGGTGAAAAAGAAGAGTCTGCGAAAGATACCGAAGAGATTATCGTATCGAAAGATGCGTTAACGGTTTCTGAAACAGAAAATCCAATTGATACATTAAACAATATCCTGTCCGATGCTTCTGATTCAGAAGAAATCACGGTATCTCAAGACGGGAATGTGATTGCACTGATTGATACAGGTGTAGGAGAGTCTGCAAATGTAATTGACCGTGTATCTGTGATTGAGGAGCCAGAAGCGTCAACGGAACACGGTGATGCTATGTTACAGGCAATTGTAAGTCAAAATTCAGATGCGAAAATTTTATCTATCAGAGCCATGAATAGTCATGGTTTCGGAACGATTTCTTCTCTGGTAGCGGCAATGGAATATGCAATCAGCGAGAATGTGGATATGATTAACTTGTCCTTATATGCTCGTACAACACTTTCTACGTCTGTATTGAAATCAGAAATTCAGAAAGCCGTAGATGCAGGCATTACTGTTATCGGAGCTGCTGGTAATGACGGTGTAGATGTTGTGGACTATGTACCGGGTTCTGTAGAGTCTGCTTATATCATCGGTGCATCAAAGGAAGACGGAAGTCGTTTAGAGACTTCAAACTTTGGTGCGACCGTAGATTATAATGTAGTAGCAGAATCTACATCCGAGGCAACCGCATTGTTTACTGGATATATTTCAAAGAATGGATTGGATAAGGTTTCTGAGGTGTTGAATCAGGGAATGATTTTCGAGACAGGATTTGGTGGCTCAGAAGAAGATACAGTAGAAGGTAATGGAGAAAAACCGGATGTAAAGCCGATTGAGGATACAGGTGAAGTTTTTCCTGTTACTATTGATGTAAAGGGGAAAGCTGAAATTATCTTTTCCAATTTAGATGGGTCTTTTGTAAAGAAAATGTCTGCAACGGATGAAGTTATTACAGAAGATGTTCCAATGACAGGGTGTCAAGTAGAAGTATTAGCACCGATGTATACGAAATTAGATACAGTTTCTGTTACAGATAAGGAAGGAAAGAAAGTCTTGGATACTCCTGTTCCAGAAATAGAATCAGACGTTGTAGATGGAATCCGAAATATTTCTTTTGTATTAGATGCTATGCAAGAAATGAATATTTATGCGGAAACATCTGTTTCAGAAAATGACGTTCCGAGATTTGATATTGTATCAGAATCTTTGTATTTGGAAAGTGTACTTTGTGATGATAATTGTTTGGAAAACCATATTCGAAAAGGAATGGAGCCTACTTTAAATAAAGTGAATGTTGTTGCGGAGAAGGGTACAAACATTTATGATGGATTGTTGGCTATGAGTGATGAAGAAGGAATTCAGACTGCTGGTTTGAACGGTATGCCAGAAGTAGGACAGACTTATTCAGGTAGAGCTACGATTATCCGTGGTAATTATCCCAATGGAGCGAATGGCAGTGGAGCAAGTTGGAGTGTATCTTTTGGTAGTGGTATTTTACAAGATATGACCATTGATGGATTTTATTGTACTTGGCATGGTGCTGCGAATGAAGTTGCTGGTACAAGTGGTAATTATACTGCTAGATGTACATCTGTTGGAAATGGTACTGCAATGTTCACGATTGAATTTAAGAGAGATGGGTGGTATACGCCTACACCGGACCCAAGTCATCCGGGATGGTATTTTGGTTATCAGACCATTGGATTAACTGTGAAGTTGGATTTACCTAACGGTGGATTGAGTATCCAAAAGCAATCTAAGGATACCACAATTACAAATGGAAATTCGAACTACAGTTTAAAAGGTGCTGTGTATGGTATTTGGGATAACGCAAGCTGTTCAGGAAATCCGGTTACTTCAATTACCACAGATGATAAAGGTTATGCTGCTACAGGAGATACAGAACTAGGTGTTGGAACCTATTACGTCAAAGAAACGAAAGCGTCTCCGGGGTATGATTTAGACCCGAACACATATACTTATACAGTAGTGGGTGGACAGACTGCTATTCAGAATAGGAAGACTTCCAGTGAGCCACCGAAAACAGGAGAAGGAGAACTGGAAAAGAAATCAGATAATCCAGTGATGACAGATGGTAATAAATGTTACTCTCTTGCAGGAGCTGTATATGGAGTCTGGAAAAATTCAAGCTGTTCTGGAGAACCATTTAAAAGAATGACGACGGATACAAATGGACATGCGAAAGTGGATAAGTTGCCTTTTGGAAATTACTGGGTAAAAGAAATTACACCGTCCAAAGGATTTAATTTGGATACCAAAATATATCCAATCAGTGTGACCGAAGCTAATCCGAAAGCAAAGATTAACTCTGTAGAGCCTGCGGGTAATGACCCTATGAGTATTCAAATCGACAAAATCTGGAATGGTGAAGAAACTCCAACCGTACCTAGTTTAGCAGGAACACAGTTTACGGTATGGTATTACGATAACTTAAATAAGAACGTATCGGGAACACCGAAGAAAACGTGGGTTTTGGAAGTACAAAAACAAGCAAATGGAAAATGGCGATGTGCATTACAAGATAAGTATCTTGTAAAAGAAAAAAGTGATGACTTTTATAGGAGTCCTAATACAAAATTACCTGTTTTACCGTATGGAACTTACAAAATTCAAGAAACCCAACATGCTCCGGGTTATACTTTTGAAGGTACATGGGGAAATAAAGATGGAAGTATTTCCATGAGTACCTCAGAGCCGTACATTACTGTTGTGGACAAGACAACATCAGGTGGTATCAACTTATGGGGTGGCAACGAATACACAGGAAATAACAAACCACACGATACATCTATTAAAATACGTAAAGTAGATGAGAACGGAAGACCGTTAGCCGGAGCGAAATTCAAATTGGTGGATAGCAAAGGTAAATTGGTATCTACGAAGACCTCTGGTTCGGATGGATATGTGACGTGGGATAAGTTGTATCCGGATATTTATACGGTGACTGAGATTCAAGCTCCAAATGGAAAGAATCTGTTAGCAGAAGACATTGAGATTCATCTTCCAATGAGAATTACCGAAGAAGATATTAAGAAATACAATATCGACCGAAGTAAACTTTCTGAGTGGGATAAAGAAGAACAATGTTATTATCTGTTCGATGTTACTTACGAAATTAGTAACCATGCAACATTTGAAGCACCGATGACAGGTGGATTTACAGATTTCATGACGTTCTTACCATTGGTTGGTGGAATGGCTGGATTTGCAGGTGTTGGAACGTTTGTGATGAAACGAAAGAGAAAGAAAAAATAATATGATTGGAGTGTAGGCTCGGCTCTTTGATGAGCTGAGCCTATATTGGATATGATTGGGGGCAAAGATATGTTTGCGAAGTTAAAATCAGTAGGAACTGCTCTTGCAACTGTATTGGCTGTAAGTTCGGTTACCATTCCTGTATTTGCGGCTGGAAATACAGGAAATACACAAGTAGAAGTGACAGCCGATGATAGCAATTTAGTTGTGACCGTACCAACGGTGATTCCATTTGTCATGCATGCAGATGGAACCTTAACATCCAGTGATGTAGGTGAGGTTGTCAATGATTCGAACTTTGCCATTCATGTGAAAAGTGTAAGTGTAACACCAAAGAAACCATTTACGATTGTTGCAGATGCTTCTGGTAAGGTAGAAGGGGATAATGTTGTTTCTTTTAAATTCGGTAAATCTGGACATGAAATTGATGCACATACGCAGGTTGTAGAAGACGGACAATATAATTTATCTCCGGCAAGTGTAGCGGATGGTTCCAATAAATTTGCAGTATCTGCAAGTGGATTTGCGAATAAAGTGACAAGTCTTTCTGGTGAACAAGGTCACTGGGAAGATAATTTGGTCTGGGTTGGATACCATGAATGTCGTAAATGTGGGTTCCAAACTGAAGACCTTGAAGATATGGGCATTCACTGCCTTGATTGTGGTGGTACTTACACTACAAAGAAAAAGCAGGTGAATAAACCCATTTGGGTTGTAGATGGTGTTGGAAGTCAAAAGATTGCAGATGTTACATGGACATTTGCGGTAGGAACAAAATAAATAACATTTGCAGTATCGATGACAGATAGATTTACAGATTTCATGACATTCTTACCATTGATTGGTGGAATGGCTGGATTTGCAGGTGTTGGAGTGATTGCTATGAAGATAGGCTCCTATAGGAGCCGAAGCTGTAAAAGAGAAGAAAATGTGATAGAAAGAGCAAGTTAAGCTTTGCTAAGCATAGAGAAAATTGGTTACATTTAATTTGTACTTTTTCTTGACATAAGACCAAATGAGTAGATGACAAATTGGTGTCTATATGTTATACTATCCCTTATAAGACAATTGGAAGTCTATAAAAGTCCAAACCCGAAATGGTATTATTATAGATAATACAAGGCTGATGTGTAACAGGCATAAATGTTACACGACTGAGCAGTTACAAGCCCATAACCTTAAAGGTCATGAGTAGTTGACGGCAGGTATGTGTACCCGGTACAGGGGCGTCTTTTTGTTGTTGTGAAATTATCACAACAACAAAAAGGTAATATGTATGCTGATATATTGTTTTGAAAAAGAATGACGGAATTCAAATGTAGACTATCATTCAATAGTATGATTAGAAGGAATGAAAATGTCATTCTTTTTTTACTACGTAAAATTAAAAAAAATCCATAAATTTCCTCATAAATGAGGATTTTTTCTGTTGACATTTTTAGGATTACTGGATATACTAAAAGTAGGAAAGCAGACGTCATTCTGCTGGTGGACTGACACCTAAAATCCGATAGTTATGTGAGACATAGGGCTCAACAGTTGGCAGGCAACAGAAAAATCTGAAAGCCATGCAGTAGAACCATGAATGGGATGGAACTGACAGTTGGCGGACAACAGAAAAATCAGTCATAAAAGGAGGCGGAGTAGTGCTGAGGCATTGCCGGTCCTCCTTTTTAAGTTGGTATGGATATACAGGAGATGAGTTATGGGACAATATACAAAAGCTGATGCGATGAGGATAATCAGTAAGTGTGCGGTGCAATATAATACACATTTGTTGGGGCATTCATTATTGTTTTTAATTATGGATAAACATAAGAATATATCTAGTTTGGAAGTTTGTTTTGAAAAACGTAATTTTTTACATCTTACTGGTTTAGAGGTAGACAAGTCTGTTTTTTCAGGTGAAAGATTTTTTGAGGCATGTATAGAGAAAAAATTGAGGTTTTGTGATTTTGAATTGCGTGATGATGGGACGACAGAGTTAAAATTAGATATTTTACCTTATTTGATGACGAAAAATTTATCGGCAAATGCTGTTGGCGATTATAATGGTGTCGGAATTGATTTGTATACAGAAAAGATTGCAGGTAGTGTGAAAGGTTGTATAGGATTTTGTGTAGATAAGATGACTGGTTCTTTTGTGCCAAATACTGTTTTGAAGAAAGATATTCGGATGTGTACGAAGAAACCCCAAAAACGAATTATTGCTACTTATCGGAAACTTACAGATTCTGAATCATATTCAGAGGTAGTATATGTAGCGAAAAAGTTGGATTTTTCTGCACTGAAATTTCCAGATGAATATAAGGATTTGAAAAGTTTGATACATAGAAATCATTGATGTATATATAATCAAACATTATTTTTTTGAAGATTGATGAGTCTTAACAAATATTTGAATTTGTAAAAAAAGAATGATGTGATTTGGCGTTGCGGATGCAACGCCCATTTTATTTTTGTAGTATTTGTTTTTTGTAGTATAGGAACAGTATTTTTTGTAGAAAAAAATATCCCCCACCCGTTAGAGTGGGGGATTGGTAGAGTCATGAAGCAGGTGTTATTGTTTCTTAGCACCACAGCCTGTGCAGACCTGACCATTTGGAACTTGTTCAGTCCATGCGTCTTTTACTTTGACCTTTTCAGTACCGACTTGGACTTTTTCAGTACCAACTTGGACTTTCTTAGTACCTGTTTGTACTTGTTCCGTACCTGTCTGAACTTGCTTTTCCTTCGTAGTGTACGTGGAGTCACAAACATCCATACAATGGTTCATAATTTCATCTCCATCTTCGGTTTGGAACCCACATTTACGACATTCATGGTAACCTACCCACTTATAGACTGGACGATTTTCATAGACAGGTTCTTCCTTGTAAACAGGTCGGTCTTCATAAACAGGCTGGTTTTCATACACGGCGTCGTGAGTCACAGTCGTATATTCAGTTTTCCAACTATGCTTGTGAGCAGGCTTGTCGTGACCATTGTGGTTACCATTGTTGCCACTGTTAGGCTTAGATGGTTTATTTACAGAACCATTATGGTTTCCGTTATTGCTAGAACCACTGTTGTTACTAGGCTTATTAGGCTTGCTGGCAGAACCATTGTTGTTAGCGTTTCCGCTGTTGGAAGGCTTGCTTACAGAGCTGTTGCTATTAGCCTGTACAGAACCTTTGTCCTTATCGGACTTGTCTGTAACTTTGTTGTCATTTGGCTTTTCAGCCTTGTTGGAAGTCTCTTTAGAGTCTTTCTTGTCTGCTATTTTAGTAGCGTCTGTTTTATCAGCAGATTCTTCTTCGACATCCTTGTCGATAGTAGTTTCGACAGTAGAAGAGACTTCAGATTCCTTGTGTTCGTCGTGGTCAACGCTGTTACCACATCCTGCAAATAGAGCAGTGGTCATCATAAGTGCGATAGTCATCGCAACGATTTTCTTTGTGTTCATAAGAACAACTCCTTTCAAATACGAAAATTAGATATCACGAATGTTCAGTAAGCTATCCTTTCAACGAAAATGTAGTCAATACGAATTTTATTTCAAAACGATAATCGTTAAGACTTATCTATTGATACATCAATGCTTTGATAGCTTACTTATTCATTCTCACTCATTCTCTCGCACATGCCCCAATAGGGGCATGTTTTATGGGCGTATCCGCCCTTTTTATGGTTTAGTATTTAGAGTTTCAGGGACACGAGTTTTTCACTCGTGTCCGTTAGTATTTATTATAGTAGTATTTTAATATATGGTCAATATATCGGGTATATATATTTAGAAAAAAATCCTCATTTTTGAGAAGATTTTGTTGTATTTTTTAGTATTTGGATTTATAAAAAAGTTCGAAGAACTTTTTCTAATTGCAAAAACTTGTTTTTGCGTTCATAGTGTAGGTGGCGGGTGGGCGGATAAAAATATTTATACAGAGATGTGTAGAAAGAAAAAAAATAATCCTACCCGGATATGATTTTGTAAATTTACTAATAGAAAAACATATCTATACAGGTGTATAATACAAATCAAAAAGGAGTATTTCGATTATGCAGCATCCAGAATATTTGTATCATTATACATCTGTCTTAAATTTGCCATATATTATGGAAACTCGGTATTTAAAATTAACGCCGAGCAATCTTGTAAAGCCAAAACGATATTGGAAAGAACCACATCCTAGTGGAACGGGCTATAACATAGTCGGAGATACGGATAATATTAAGCCTGTGGTTTGGATGACGGAAGAGGATAATGTTCAGAAAGAAGAAGCATTTCATATCGGGTATCGTCAGTCCCCAGATGACCGTACAGAGATTAAATTTGTCATTCCATACAAAGAAAAATACAAATGGTGGGTGGATTGGAAAGACAAAAATCGAATGGATAAGAAAGGCTTTCAGAGTTTTGTATCTCATGGTGAAAAATATGGTTCTTGGTGGATATCCGAAGAGATGATTTCGTTTGATGATATCCTGATGATTGTAAATAATCATACAGGAGAGGTACTTTGGAAAAATGAAGATATGGAAGTAGAGGTGTAATGATAGGTAAGGAAGGAAAGACTTATGTAAAGATTTCTGTGTTAATTTCTTTACCATGAAATTTCGATATACACTGAGAAATCTATAAAAAGTAAAAAAGTAAGATTTTGTAGATTTATTTTCAGAAATACATTTTACATCAATACTTTGTATAAGTTGTTGTTGTAAAACTATGATATCAAAACGAAACATAAAATTTTTCTTTTCTTCTTTCCAAATATACTTTTCTTTGTATTGGTAAGGGCTTTCTGGTAAATCGTAAGTCTTTCCTATATGGAGAAAATATTTACCCAATATAAAAAAAAGACCTCTCCCGAATATTCGGGAGAGGAAGAAAGTGAGATTCTTTTTGAATGTTCTTTCAAATTTGAAATTGTATGAGTTATTCGTCTGCAAACATACAAACGAAATCTGATTTCTGGATATTGCCACGAGCCATGTCTAAGAAGGTACTCTTTACATAGCTACGCATTTCGGAATTTGGATAATGTGCTTTTGCCCAGCTTTCGATGTGAAGTGGGGAACTTACAGTTAGCAACGTCAGAAGATTTTCTGTATATTTATCCAGTTTGTCTTCTGATAATGCCTCTCGATACACATCATAAAAGGCATTTATATAACGAGCTCTGCTGAATCCTGTGTGTACACACCATTTGCTCGTTCTCATCAGGTCAAACATCCATTCAATGGCTTCCATACCTGTAAGTTTCTTAGCGATTGCTCGAATAGAAGAAATGGATGTCAAAGTGCGGAAAGAGTCTTTTGTTTCTCTTGCTGCAACCGTATATCCGTATTTTACAACCAAATCACGAATTTTGGAGTCGATGTTTTCGTCTCCGCCACTATCCTTACAGCAAATCCATGCATTGTATGTATCCATAGGCTGAAGAGGAGCTTTGGCTTCGTTCTGTGTTGCAAATTCTTCTGCTTCTTCGGCTCTGGTTAAGTCCATGTGAATCTGAGCAGGAATCATGTATTCTCCCCTGTGCAGAGATTCTTTGATACGGTGTCCACCGTCAATGCAATACAGTTTTCCATTGCGATAATTTAATTCTACCAGACCGACACGTCTTGGGTCCCAGTGTGTTCTCAGTTTACCCGGACATGCGAAGTGTCTGTTTAATGTCTGATAACCTAAATCCAGATAGACACATCTAAGGTCAATTTTACACACCATGACACCTCCGATGTCGAATGGGGCAGAAGAATTGATGATATTCTGTGTGAGTAACTGGATATCTCTTTCACTTAATAAATCCTGAGCTGGTGTATTGGTTTCGTTTGAGATAAGGTAGTCATCTCCATTGATGTATTTTGCATAAATTTTGTTTAAGCTTTGTTTTTTACCCATTTTGTTTTTTCATCCTTTCTTGTATGAGATATTTATTTTTAAAGAATATTTTTCAAAAAGTATCTCGGAGAAAGTTTGATGTAGGTCGCACAGACAAATTTGTAAAGAAAGTTAAGATAAAAAATAATCCCTATCCGAAATCTGGATAGGGATGGAAACGTATTTTAGAATAAAAATTATAGGATTAAAAAAAGAAAAAGCCTCGAAAACTTTTGATTTTCTGGGCTTTTTTAAGAGGCACAGACCGGATTTGAACCGGTGAATAATGGTGTTGCAGACCATTGCCTTACCACTTGGCTACTGTGCCATTCTTTATTTATTATAGATGCAAAATAAAACAAAAAAGTAGTTATAATCTGCTACCCATAACTTTATCTATTTCAAAACAATATTTGTTAAGACTCATCTCTTGATGTTAGGGGCACCTTCCCCCTAATGGACAGAATTATATTTTTTCGCACATGCACAGCTTCCCATAGCTTTTCCCTAACATAGTTAAGAATCGACAGTACCACAATCAAATATTCCGTTTATTCTACACTGATTGCCGTAGGCTCCGTTTACCCTACGCTGGACTGTATGTTTGCGACTACTTTTTATTTTACATAAATTATCCCGCTTGGTTCATCGTTTCGGATGAACTTTTTTAAGATTTATTTTTTGTAGTATTTATGAAATAAAAAATAAATCAATCGAATCTCACCTACTTCCTGTAGGACTTGGCAGCCTGTTTACAAGCTTGTGGACGCCCTCGGTTTCCACATCGGTGAGATTTGATTGATTTTTCAAGAATATTCTTCCTACTTCAAATCCTAATGACATCTGGCAACACGATTTTATCGTGTTCGCTGGACAGCCGCCTTGCCAGCGTCAGAAGACTATTCTTCAAATTTTGTATATATACATGTTATATCCCGTTTGGTTCATCGTTTCGGATGAACCTTTTTATTATTTGTTGGTTGTATTATTTTTTAAGAAATCGAAGATGTCTGTTTCGTTGGATATTTCTGTTGAAATAAGGATTTCATATAATAATTTTCCTGTTTTTCTTTTGGTAGTGGTATCAAAGTTGTTGTAATCATGGTCTGTAATACTTGTATTTTTGGCTAAGTGGATATGATTTCGTAAATCTTTGATTTCGGTAAGTGTTTCTAGTATTTGTGTGTTGGGATTTTCTTGGAGCATATATCGTTTCTCGATTGTTTCAATAATGTCTTTAAACATAAGAGTTCTTGATGTTTTCCAACCTTTTCGATGTGTTAGATTCAATAAAAGACCTTCTATGATAGAAGCGGCAGTGATAACATAGGTTTTACAGAGCATACTGGTCAAGACACTAGATAATTCTAATTCTTGTAATTCTTTTTCAAGAAATTCAATGTATTGCATATTGTATGCAATATTATTTAGGAGGGCAATGTCTTTTTCGTCTGTAGTGTTTATTTTAAACGCATTTTTGTAATATTCTACAGGAGTGGGATACCATGTGTTTTCCCAATTTCTTTTTGGTGGTTGTTTTATTAAGGTAAAAAGTGAGAATTGGTCTGTTAAGCCTTTTTGATAGGTTGTTTTAGATTGTGTTTCTGTTTTCATAATAAGTTTCTCCTTTGTGTATTTGCTGTATGGTTATATTTTAGATATATTTGTTTGTTGTATCAAGTGGTATTTTTCGTAGTATTTATTTTTCTGAAAAAATATCTCCTACCCGTGGGTAAAACGAGTAGGAGAGTAAGGATTATTTAGGTTTCAGGATTTACTGAGTTACGTGACATCTGTCACATTCTTTATGTGCAGGAACATCTACAATCCATGTTTTCTTTTCAATTGGAACAGTTTTAAGTTCGTAAGTAGAATCACAGACATCCATACAATGGTTCATGACAGTATCAATGTCAGTGCTGTTGAAACCACATTTCTTACATGAGAAGCGTTCTTCATATACTGTTGTAATATCCCAGTGACCTTTCTCAGCGACATCTGTCCAGTGATGTCCGAGAGCCGGAATCACGGTATCTTCGCGATGGTCACAGCGTGTACAACGTTTGCTTGTAAGACCATTTGTCAAGCAAGTTGGGAGAGTGCTTTCTCCGTCAACCATATTATGACCCAAAGCATCTGTGTATTTGATTTCAGTGAAATTACACTTAGAACATGTCACTTTTGTTTCACCTTTCTCTGTACAAGTAGGAGCTTTGATAACTTCTTCTTTCAAATCATGTCCCAAAGCATCTGTTTCTCTGATTTCTTCGAAATCACATTTTGTACAGAATACTCTTACCTGACCTTTTTCGGTACAAGTTGCAGGTTTGATAACTTCTTCGTGTAAGTCGTGTCCAGTAGCCGGAATGACTTCTGTTCTGGTATGGTTCTTATCGTTCTGACATGTGAATGTCTTGACACCAGTCTCTGTACAAGTAGGAGCTTTTGTGACAACACCATCGTCCCATTTATGACCGAGAGCCGGAATTTCTACCTGAGAATCTTCGTAATCGCAACGAGTACATGCAACTTTCTTAGAACCAGCTTCTGTACAAGTTGGAGCTTTTACGATTGTTTCTTTTAAATCATGACCGAGAGCTGGAATAACTTCTGTTCTTGTATGAGATGGGTCATTCTGACATGTGAATGTCTTGACACCTTCTTCTGTACATGTTGGAGCAGTTGTTACTTCTCCATCGTTCCATTTATGACCGATTGCAGGAATCTCTACGATTTCTTCGTAGTCACAACGAGTACATGTGATTTTCTTAGAACCAGCAGTTTCGCATGTTGGGTTTGTAAGAATTTCTTCTTTCAACTCATGTCCGAGTTTTGTTCCTTCAGCGACTCTTGTGTCTGTCTTATCACAACGAGTACATTTGGCAGTTTCAGTACCATCTTTTTCACAAGTTGCATCGTTGTTGTATGTGTATTCTACGAACTCATGACCGAGAGCTTTGATAACTCTTGTTTCTGTTTCGTTACAGTCTGCACAAGTTCTTGTTTCCTGACCTTCTGTTTCGCAAGTAGCAGGAGTTGTGACTTCCCAGTCTCCGAATGTATGTCCTGTAGCTTTGATGACTTCTTCCAGAACATCATCACAAACGTCGCAAGTCTGTGTTTTCAGACCATCTTCGGTACAAGTAGCTTCTTTGACGATAACCCAGTCACCGTAAGCGTGGTTGCCTGTTGCAGGGATTTCTTTTGTATCTTTGAAATCGCAACGGGAACATGTAATTTCTTTTGAACCAGCAGTACCGCAAGTTGGCTCTGCGATAACCGTTTCTTTGAGGTCATGTCCGAGAGTAGGAATCTTTCTGATTTCTTTCTTGTTGCAATCTGTGTCTGTACAGAATCTTTCTTCCAGACCTGTCTTTTCACATGTAGCTGGTTTCTTTACCTGCCAGTCACCGAATGTATGAACATGCTGTGGTTTTTCTGGTTTTTCAGGTTTGTCCGGTCTGTTTGGAATAGATGGATTCTGGTTTCCATGATTTCCAGAGTTCTCTGGTTTACTTGGCTTACTTGGTTTGTTCTCAGGTTTTACAACTGGTTTTGTTGTGCTGCTGTTTCCGGCAACTGTTTTTCCATTTGCAACCCAAACTCCTTTTTCAGAAAGTTCATTTACGACTTTCTTATCGCCAACGGTTACCAGAACGTCTTTCTTTACGACATGGTTTTCGGCATCTGTGATAGTGTAAGTAAGCACGTATTTTCCGTCTGTACCAACTTTGACTTTGGAGTCATCGTATTTCACAGATTTGATTTCTTTGGAATCAAATTTCACAGAGAAATCAGGGGATTTTGTATTGTTCCATACAACCCAGTCGTTTAAGTCTGCGTAAGCTAAGACTTTGTCATCAATATCAAAGATAACGTTACATTTGTCATCTTTGATGCTGACCTCTGCTAAGAAGAATCCTGTTTTGCTGAATGTGATTTCGTCATCTTTGACGGTCATCACATCTTTGATGTCATTTTCAGATTCTACAAATTCGTTTTTCTCTTCGTCAAAGACGAGTTCGGATTTGAGTGTGATGCTGACATCTTTTGCTGTTAAGCTGTCTTTCTTGATGGCATCTGCTGTACAGAGTTTCTGTAAGATAGTTTTTGTGATGTCCTGTTCGACTGTGGAACCGAAGTAAAGGGTTCTGTCGGATTGGATGTTGGATTCTACAATTTCTCCCTGTTCGTTAATGATGGGAATTGGTTCAGGGTCTAAGCTCTTCGCCCATGAGACGGTTGATACGCAAAGGGCAGTGCCAACCACAATTGCAAGAGCAGTCATCAATGCTCTTACTTGTTTGAGTTTCATAATAATGTTCTCCTTTCTTTTTGTAAAATGCTCATATACCCGTAATACCGGGAATATAACTATATTATACCCGATATGTCGGGGATTTCAAGAGTATAGGGCGTAATTTATACTCTACTTATAATAAGGAGAGTACAAGATGATTGATTATAGCCCTTTGTGGGAAACCATGAAAGAAAAAAATGTATCAACTTATGCCTTGATTCGTGATTATAACTTTTCCAAAGGGACGCTAGATTCTTTAAAGCAGAACCGTAATGTTACGCTTAATACCATAGAAACATTATGTAAAATTCTGCAAGTACCTGTGGAGAAAGTTGTTAGAATCATATATGCTGATACAGAATTAGAAGAATAGCCATTGTTTTATCATTTAGTGATAGGACAAAGGCTATTTTTCAGTTATTCTTTCAGAAGTTCCGTAAAGAGTTGGAATGCCTGCTTGTAGGCGGCACTAAAGGCTTGTTGCTCTACACTTCTTACATAAGGAAGTATGTAGGGAATATAGAAGGCATCTGAAAAATATTCTTTTTGTTGTTCTTGGGTCATAGATTCTCCTGGTGGTACAGGAAAGTGAAGTGCCATTTCGTCAAGTTTCTGTAATGCTTCTTCGGTGTCGGGTGTTTCTTTGCTCCATGTTTCGTAGATTTCTTGTAATGTCATAATGTAAAATCTCCTTTTTTACACTTGCACTCGTAATTTTATTTTTTACACCATGAGCATGAGAAGAACATCCGGGAAAAGGAAAACTATGTAACATGCTATGGTCATACTATGGGAATTTTATGTGACATGGTTTGGTCATAACATGGAGCATAGAATAGGAAAATCATGTGATATATTATGGGAAAGGTATATACCCATTTATGTAACATGATTTTTTCAATTTTACAGCGTGGAGATGGAAAATTGATTCTCACCGGAGAGGTGAGAAAAGGGAGTCAAGAGGGGCGAAGCCTCTTTTGCAAAATATAACGAGAAAGAGCATAGCGGTCGTTGTATTTTGCTACAACCATTGCGGAGAGAAGGATTACTGGGAAAGAAAATACACTATCGGGGAGACGGGAGAACCTGCTGAGGAAGAAAAAGAAAAGATGGAAAGGGAATACAGTAAAACATACGCAAAGAAGATATACATTATAATAAGAAAGAAATAGCCAACGGGACAATTTGTCCCGTAGAAATTACGCTAAAAAGATTGACAAAAATTTAACAAAGTGCTATGATATCTATATCAAGTAGAACAGGGAAAGGGTGAGAAAAATCGGGTATTTATCTTTCGATGCCAGCGTAAAAATACATAAATCTGGAAGATTTGCTAGTACAAAAACAAATAGAATGGGTTGGGGCGGCATCTATGGTTATATCCGACATATAGATAGAGGGACTGACCGTCGCAATGGTTGTGAAGTTCAACATAGTAACCCTGATATCAACCCTGATTACACGCTTGAAAATGAATCCTTTTACAAAGACCAAAACGGTGAGTGGAAACCGACAGTACATTCAAGTGATATGGTCGGAGCGGTAAACAGGCGTATTGATTATG
>OGWU01000836.1_pt1 | contig 19434 bp, 22 predicted proteins | sample 1576071 | NCBI WGS metagenome assembly OGWU01 (sample SAMEA3541582, study PRJEB24748) | human gut metagenome | biome: human gut; feature: human-associated habitat; material: faeces | place: China | collected 2012
CTTTTAAAAAATAAAAAACATATTAGATTCATTTGATGAATATTATAATTTGGTATCTTAAAAATCAAGTAATAAAAAAAATTAAAAAAATAATACTATTTGAAATTAGTTAAAATATTAGCCAAATCCAGAAATACAAATCCAAATTATATATAAAATTTTCTATTGAATTCTAATTAAAATCCTTTATATATGCCTTAAACAAATATAATAAATGGTGATAAAAAATGAAATTCGGTATTGAATTCGTACCAGATAAACCTATTAGTGAAATCGTAGAATTAGTAAAATTAGCAGAAGATGTTGGATTTGAATACGCTTGGATCACTGACCACTACAACAATAAAAACGTATACGAAACTTTAGCATTACTTGCTGATGGAACTGAAACTATTAAAATGGGTCCTGGTGTAACTAACCCATACGTAAGAGCTCCTGCTATCTCAGCATCAGCTATCGCAACTATTGACGAACTTTCAGAAGGAAGAGCTACTTTTGGTATTGGTCCTGGTGACAAAGCAACTTTCGATGCTTTAGGAATCCCATGGGAAAAACCTGTAACCACAATCAAAAACGCTATTGCAGAAATTAACACATTATTAGCTGGTGAAAAAACTGCTGGTGGAGCTGCATTAGGTGGAGTAAAAGCTGTACAAGAACACATTCCTATTTACATGGGTGCACAAGGTCCTAAAATGTTAGAAACCGCTGGAGAAATTGCAGACGGTGTTTTAATTAACGCATCCAACCCTAAAGATTACGAAGCTGCATTACCTTTAATCGAAAAAGGAATCAAAAATGCTGGAAAAAATATTGCTAACTTTGATGTAGGTGCATACACTGCTACCTCTATCGGAACAGACTCCGAAGCAGCTAAAAACGCAGCAAGAATCGTAGTTGCATTTATTGCAGCAGGTTCCCCAGCTCCAGTATTAGAAAGACACGGATTACCTGCAGGTATCAATGAAAAAATCGGTGGCTTATTAGGTAAAGGTGACTTCGGTGGAGCTATCGGTGCTGTAACTGACGACTTACTTGAAGCATTTTCCGTATGTGGAACTCCTGATGAATTCGCTCCAAAAATTGAAGCATTAGCTGAAATGGGAGTAACCCAATACATCGTAGGTTCCCCTGTTGGTAAAAACGTAAAAGAATCCATCGGATTATTCGAAGACGTAATTGCAAGTTTCTAAGCAATTTACTTCTTTTCTTTTTTCTTTTTTAAAATTTTATATCATTATACAACACTCTTTTTAAAACAAAATTTAATTAATTGTAACCTTAATATAATAATTAATGGAAATTGAAAATTTAACAAAAGATATTAGGAATAGATCTTTTGAGAGAAAAAAAGATAAAACACCAGATCAAGTAGCTGCAAGCTGGTATAATGATGACCTTACATACAATGGTGTCAGGAAAACCCTGTTTTTAATATTGCCTACACCCGGTTGCTCTTGGGCTCTTGGAGATGCTGGTGGATGTACAATGTGCAGCTATGTTTCTGACTGTACTTTAGAAGCTATTGAAAGTGATGACATCATAAGGATTTTTAATGAACATCTTGAAAGGTTTCCTTTAGATGAAGAGGATGAGATAGCTGTTAAGCTCTTTGCTTCTGGCAGCTTTCTAAATCCAATTGAGCTTCCTAAAGATGCTCGTGACTATATTCTAAACAAGCTTGTCTCTTTAGGTAATGTTAAGGAGATTATTGTGGAATCACGTCCTGAATACGTTAGCGAAGAGGTACTTGAAGAAATAGCTAGCATCATTGGTGATACGCTCTTTGAAGTTAGCATCGGTCTTGAGACTTACAATGATGATACTCGGCTAAATAATATTAATAAAGGTTTTACAGCTAAGAATTTTGAGAAAGCCGTTGAGATAATTCATAAAGCAGGTTTTAAAGCTAAGGCATATGTTTTCATCAAGCCAATATTCTTAAGTGAAAGGGAGGCAATTGATGAGGCAATAGCTACTGCCGAATATTGCGAAAGTATTGGCATAGACAGACTGTCATTTTGTCCTGCAACCATTCACGGAGGCACTTTGATTGAAAGGTTATGGAGACAAGGTGCATATCAGCCACCTTGGATCTGGAGTGCTGTTGAGATTATCAATACCGTTAGAAATACTGTTAGTATTCCTGCTCTTTTGGATACTTCAGGTTTCGGTTCTAGAAGAGGGCCTTTTAACTGCAAGAAGTGCAACAAGGAGTTGAAGAACATTATTATTGAAGCTAACCTTGACCAGTCAATTATCAGCTTTGACTGTGACTGTAAAGATTCCTGGCTAGCTGAAGTTGAAAATTCTGATATGAACTTTTCAAAAACATTTAATAAACATGTCCCCTTATATTAATATAGATTAATAATGGGAGGTGTAATTAATGAAAAATAAATCAATTGGTATTCTTGCAATTATTTTAGGTATTATAATTATAGCGTTTCCGATGATTGGAGTTATTGGAACTAGTGCTTTATTTGGATTGTCTACTCTTTTAGTTTCAATTATTGTTCTGATGATTGGAGTTTCTATTATGGACTACAATACTCTTGGAGCGGTTACTGATTATGTTGTTGGGGTGATAATGCTTATTATAAGTTTGCTGATTATATTCAATCCTACTTACTTTGCATTCCTTGCTGCCATAATACTTTACATTGCTGGAATTTTCATTATGGTTATTGGCCTTATTGCCTTAATTAATAACCGTGACGCTAAGTATGGTTTCTACATTGGAATTTCAGGTATTGTTTTAGGTATTATCTACATAATTATTGGAACATACATTAAGGATCCTTTAATCTTAGGTTCTTTAATTGGTATCTGGTTAATAATAACTGGAGTATTGAAAATATTAGATGGTTAACCCCATCAAAACTTTTTTTTTTAGGTGTTTTATGATAGCTATAAGTGCTGATTTTGATCCTGTTCATATTGGTCATGAAAAATTGATCAGGGAAGGTCGTAAGCTAGCTGATGAGAAAGGTTGCAAGTTGGCCGTTTATTTGAATAAGGGTTATAGTGCAAATCATGGCCCTTTTTTCCTGGATTATGATGCTCGCCGGGAAATTGTTTTAGGTCTTGGAGCTGATGAGGTGATTCCTTTTGAAGGTCTTCATCATCGTTTGATATTATCCTACAGCGTTCCTGTAAGGCTTTCCAGGATGATAGATGACGGCGTTACAGACTATATTACTGCTGCCAATATTTCCATTGACGAGATAGCTAGTAAAGCAGACAGATTTGTTAAACAGGGAAATTTCGTTGGCATGCCTAGAAATTATCCTAACAGAAATGAGATTCGATGGTATGCCGTTAATGAGTTTTTAGGTTCCAAGCTGGATTTTCATGTTATTCCCGAGGTTTCCAAAGGAGGTAAAGTTTCGGGAAGAGCTATAAGACAGTCTATTCTTGACAATAATTTGAGATTGACAGGTTCTGTTCGTAGCGTATTGCCTAAAATCACTGCTGATGTACTGGAACGTGAAATAGCTTTAGGCAAGGTTCCTGGCACCCGTGACTTTTCCAGGATTTATAACGTGTTAAATAACAGTTCACGTGGCAGTCTCTCTAAAATAGCTTATCTTACAAGTAATGCCATAAATGAAATTATTAAAAAAAGGGTTTACAGAGATGAAGAGACTATCTGGGCAGCTTTTAGAAAGGCAGATTACGGCCCGGTTATGACTCGCCTTGCAATCAGCGCAATTGAAGAGGGAGTTACTAAAGAGGAAGTTATGAATCTGATAAATGAGTACCAGGACATTCTTCCCTCTAATCAAGGTATAAAACATGTCATAGATCGTGCATGGTATGTTGCAAGTAGTGATTTAGATTCATCTACTGCCAACGAGAAATTCAGAAGCGGCAATATCAACGTGAACTCTCCTTTAGAAATTTATGCAGGTTTGAATCTTACTAAATTTGAAGCTAAAATAATGAAGGAAAATGTTAACTGCGATGTCTATGTTGATAAAAATGGGAAGGTTTCTGTTCAAATGAAAGTTGATGGCAAGAAAATTAAAACAGCACTTAGATTGCCTTCAAGTGAAGTTACATACATAAGATACATTCTCGATTCTAATTTCATACCTATTAGTGGCATTACAAAAAAAGTTAAAAACAGCTATAAGGTCAAATTAACAGTAGGCTCATAAGAGTACCAATCATTTTCAATTCTTATTTTTTTTATGTCCTTATAAAATGAAGGACATCTATTTTTTAATACCCTAAATATGATTTGTTACAGTATTGCTACTTGTTTTTATATCTTTTAGAATAGCTAGATAAAATCAAATTCCATTTAACTATCATATTAAACTATTATTATATTCACTTAAACATAATGTTTATAAATATTACCTTCAAATAACAATAATAACTAAACATTTGAAACACAACATATTTTATTTTTAAAATGAAATGAGGAATATAATGAATAGAAAGCTAATTCTGGTAATTTTATTATCCCTATCATTGGTCTATGTTTATCTACACTTTCTGCTGAAAAAACCCTAGTCCATGTAGACAATCAGGTTTTGCTAATGACTCGGAAATGACCGGTTGTTGTTCTGTAATAATGCAGCTAGAAAGAAATGACAGCGCAGTATCCTTTAGAAGAGATGCTGGAAACTTTGCTGATCTAACAATTGAGGAGCAAAATTAGCATTGGCAAAAAGTTTTAAAGCAATATAAAGAAAGCCAGGAGTATTTCGTTCAGGTGATTGTAACATCAGATGGGTGGGTCTTAACATATGGCGGTAAAGATGATGGGGTGGATAACCAGAAGATTGAAAACATTAGCAGAGAAATGGTTAAGAATAAAAGCTCAACAATCGACATTTATGCTTCAAATGATGACAGATCAATGTAGAACTTAAAGGACGCTTCAGGTGCAGATAATTTCTATTACAATAGAACGTTCTATGACAAAAAAGACATTCCAATAGCTCCTGAAAAAGAATACGTTGCAACACATGAATTTGAAAAAACACAGAATAAGGAAATTGACTTTAAGGCAATAATTCCCCCATTAATTTTAATAGTAATAGGGGGACCTATTTCATCTATGAATATAATGCTCGGAGGAAATAGAAAAAGCATTCACCCTCAAAGACAATCAAGAAAAAGGTGAAGAATAGTTTAGCCATAAACTTCTTAGTAAAAGTGAATTTATTTATTAAACTTCTTAACCGCTCCTTTAACCATTTCCAAATCCTCATCATGGAAGTAGTCCACTATTTCCATTAGCTCTTCCCTTTTTCTTTTGGAATTGTTTAATGTGTTTTCAACTCTTGATAATGCAGAATCTTTAAAATTTTCACCTTCACTAATAGCTAATGTTTCTAGAAGCTCTTCTCTAAGGTTACATTTATCTGCAATAGCTAGTGTTTCTATTAAAACAGCTGAGAGAGGTTTTGTATAAATGCTTCTAAGAACCTTAAGCTTTGATGCATCTCCAATGTTATCTGAAATTATTCTGACTGGAAAATATTCATTTAGAAAGTTCAATTTGTCTGAATTGTCGCCTGAGAGAAATAATGTGAAGTCATTGTTAATGTGGCCAATGATAGCTGCGTCAACATAATTAGGCACCATTTCATCAATTTTAAGAGATGTTTCAGGGGAAATGTTATTTAAATCCACATAAACTCCTTTAAAATCTTTCCCATATTTTCGGGCATTATTTAAGCTTTCTTTAGGAGACGTTGCAGAAAATAGTATATCTACATCATCAAATGATTCTACAGTTTCCACATTGGAATCTCTGATGTTTTTTAGTGTTTTTTCAGATCTTCCAGCGCTAATCGTAACAGTTGTAAAATCATCTAAAATAGCTGCAAGCCTTTTTGCAACTGCTCCAAAACCTATAAAACCGATTTTCATAAAAGCACTCCATTTGCATTTAAAAGCATGAAAACACCACCTATGATAAATAGGATTCCTGTAATCTGCCTTATATAAGAAGACCCTTTAACAAGTTTTTCAACGTTGATTTTACTTATGACATAGCTTAAAACCAATAATGTTAAACCGAACCCTAAACTGTATAGGATTATGTTGAAAGTGATGTACAATATGTCTGGTGCTGTTATAAGAACTGAAAGCAGGGATATTAAGTATCCTCCATAACATGGGGACCATGAAAGAGAGGTTAGAACACCTAAAATAAAAGCATTTTGAGAACTGACCTTAAATGAAAGATTAAACGTTTTATCGAAAATGAAAATTAAACCTATAGCTAACAGAACAACAGAGGACAGTATTCTTACATAGTAGACATAGCTATAGAATATTACCTGGAAAAATGCAGTTACAAATATTAATAGTGTAAAAATTGAGAATAATCCTAATGTAAAAGCTATTATCTCTTTTATGTCCTTATTTTTAATTGTGAACCCAAAAAGAATTGGAATAACTGGGATAATACATGGAGAGATTAATGACACAATCCCTGTTAAAAAAGAGATATAAGGAATAAAATCCATTATTAAACTTCCTTACATATATTCCAACAATTCATTTGGACCGTAAAATCCGTTGAGCCTTTCTTTTTCAGTTCCGTTATTGTCTAAAAAAATCATGACTGGAGTTGCAACTGCATTAAAAGACCTGGCTATTTCCGGCTGTTCATCAATATTAACAATGGCGGTAACATACTCTTTGTCAAGTCTTGACATCACTTTTTCATCACTTAAAGTTTCCTTGTTTAATTTATTACACCATTGGCAGGTATCGCTGGTGAAAACTAAAAAAACGTCTTTATCCTGCTCGCTGGCAATTTCCATAGCTTCAGTTAGGTTATTAGTTGCATTAAGTGTTTTTTTAGAAGAAGGTTCATTAGCTGAAATTCCTCCATAAGCTATTGCTGCAATTGCTATGACAATAACAACTAGTAAAGCTATTTTTATTTTTTTATCCATAGTAACTAATAGAGTATTTATGCTATTTAATGTTTTAGTAAAAAAAGAAAAAGTTTAATTTTTAAGTAGAACCATGTCCTGAAAGTCCACACCAATATGCTTTGCTATAGTATTACATTTAGCGCAAAGAAGGAAATATAAATCCTTGTCTGAAGTGTCAATTTCAGTTAAACCTTCATAATTGCCCATGCCTTTAGATATAATGAAATCATGACTATTGAAAACTTTCCTAAAATCCTCTGAGATTTCGCTATCAACATATCCTACTGTCCCTGCACCGATTTCTACTATCTCACCATACTTATCAAGACCCACTTCAACAGCATCTTCCATACATGCATCATTTAAAATTGGTTCTGATTTAACAGCTATTGTAATTTCCAGACCATAGCTTTTAAGCTTTTCAAGAAGTAGCTTGTCGAAGACGATTTCTCCAGTGTTATCTACTAAATACAATAGCTTATCATGTTTTTCGATTGATTTTTCAAGAGAGTCGATCTCATTTATTTTCAACTCTTTTAAAAGAGCATCTTCAATTAGTTTATCGATATCTGTATCTAACGTAAATGCTCCAAAGTCCAGAATATTGCCAATAATAGCTATTTTCACATAATTTTCCAAAGTATTGTCTTCTTTAATTAAGGATTTAACCTGAGGAAGATACTTTAAAGCAATTTTATTTCCTAAAACCTTCTCGTTTTTATATGGATCTATGGAGCCAGTTCTTGTTTTTATGATTTTATGGATTTTAGAACCTGTTCCATTAGAGTTAGCATTTGTTTTAAAGTTATCTGAGAGGTATGTGAAAATTTCATTAAAAATCTCTATTTTAAGTTCCTCATCTGATGTGGCTAAATCTAAGGCTTCACCAGCTTGTCTTAAAAAGCAAGGCCCGCATTCGTGACTTATTTTCAAGAATTATCCCCCATATATTATTTGAATTAAATTAATCTCATCACCGTCATTGATTATTGTCTCTTCAATTACCAGTTCATTGTTCTGTTTACATACCAGTGACTGGCTTGACAATTCCATATCATTTAACAAGTCGTTGATGGTATAATCATCAGATGGCAGTTCCACTTCTTCCTCGATTCCCTTGTACTTTAAGTTAAATTTCATCTATATAACCTCCAATTCCTTTAAAAAGGTACATTTTCTACATAGTTCATTAGCAGAGGGTTCGCCGCAAATAGAACATCTTCGAAGTTTAAATTCTTTTTTAAACCCGTCGCCAATAGCTTCTTTAACTTTGTCATACCCTCTAAGTGTAGAGTATTTTATGGTGGGGTGTTTCTCAGCTAGCTGACTAATCATCTCTGAAACCTCTTTTCTAAATGACTGTTGGGCATAAGGACATCCTGCAAAATGAACTTCCAAATCTTTCGCAACAGCATACATCCCAATTTCACGCTCTGGGACTTCCCGTAAAGGTTTGATTTTAACTGTAAACTCTTCTGCTTTTGATTCTGTTTTAGGGCCAAATTTGGAAATATTATCTGTATTTCCTTCCAGATAATTCATCATTATTCCCTGAACTTCATCATCAAGGTTATGGCCCATAGCTATTTTTGTTGCTCCCATTTCACGTGCTGCTTTGTTTATGATATCTCTTCTGAAAACTCCGCAGTATGTACATGATCCCCTATGGTTTTCTTTCTCCATAATCTCATCAAGAGTTATTCCGTATTCATCCTTAATAGCTACTACCTTATGTTCTATTCCTAGTCTTTCGGCATGGCGAATAGCTATGTCAATGCCGTCCTGACGATAATTGTCTATGCCTTCATCAACTGTTACTGCGAATAAATCAATAATATGCCTTTTTCTATAATCGTTCAATATTTCAAGTAGTGTTACGCTGTCTTTACCTCCAGAAAGAGCCACTAAAACTTTATCACCTTTTTCCAGAAGTTTTTCTTTTTTGATTGTTTTATTTACTTTCTTTTCAACAGATTTAATAAAACATTCTTTACATAAAAGTTGTCCAGATTCTTCTTTTTTGATTATGACCTGAGGATTACCACATTTTGTACAATTCAAAATCAATTCCTCCATTTTATAATGTTTCAACAAATTGAGCCAACTGATTTAAGGTATTAACTTCATATACGTGAGCCCCTGCGTCTTCATAAAGGGAAACACAGCTGTCTACTACATCCCATTTATATCTATCTTCAGGATTTAGTATTATAACTTTCTTTGACTGTTTGACCATTTCTTCTACGAAATAAACACTTTCCTGTTTTCCATCAACTTTAGGTCCAGCCCAGTCTCTGCAATCAGTTAACATGATTACATAGGATTTATTGTTTAAATCTGCCATTTTTATAAAGCTTTTAAATGCTGTGTACATATTTGAAGTTCCATGAATCATTCCGTTTCTAAGTCTTAGATCTTTTACTTTAACAAATGCATTTAACATGTCCTCTTCATCTAGCGCATTTGTTGTTTCTATTACTTTATTGTCGAACTCAAATGTTCTTGAGTTTTTAAATGCTGATTTACAGGAATACATCAACATGAAAAACCAGCTGCTAATCCATTCACAAGATCCGCTAATGTCATTTAAGAACAGATGTTTATTTTTACGATATCTCGGTTTTGCTTTGATTAGATTTACAGGAGTTCCTCCATATCTCATATTGGAACGGATTGTTCTTCTCATATCAATTTTATGAGAATTAGCTTTTAAATTTCTTTTTGAACGTTTATTGGCTATTTTTTTACCTAATCTTTGACAGATTTCTAACATACGAGGGTCAAAACGGTTTAATTTAGTCAAATCCGTATTCATCAATTCCCCTTCTCTTTCAAGCTGATTGATTTCCTCTAATAAGGGTTGGCCAGATAGCTGTTCAAGCATCTTATTGTTTACCTTTTCTTTTCTGTATGTTTTACTTTTATTATCTGTCTTTTTAATTACATACTTATTTGATTTAGGTCCATCTCCAGAGTATGCTTTTCCCCTATCCTCAATAACTTTAGATTCATCAGATTCAAATTGTTTTTTAAAAATACCATCATAAATTCTATTAAATTTAGCCAAATCATATTTATCTTTAACATAGATTGCTCTTAATGCTGTTTTTAAAGTATTTTTTCCAATAGAATCATTTAGATAAACTTCACTAGCAGCTTGTGTACTGCGTACACTTACAGGTATGCCTGCCTCTCTTAATTGATTAGACAATTCAATAATTTTGTCAACCATGTAAATCAATTATTTGTCAAAAAATTCTTTAATAACTCTTTTTTTATCGTTTTCTGTTTTAATTACAACACCAATGCTCTCTTCCAATGCCTCTTTAGTATTCTTGCCTTTTAAGTTTTTAACTGATTTGACCCAGTCAATAGTTCCCCTTACAGATGGTTTTTTCATTAGATTCAAATTACGAATACTTTGAACCAGGTTTACAATTTTAGAAACCTCTTCCGGATTTGCATCAGGCACTCTTGAAAGAACAATATCCATTTCCCGAGATGGAGTTGGATATGGAATATATAAGAACAGACACCTGTCCTTTGTTTCATCAAGAAGTGACCTTTGAGAGTTGGATGTTAAAATAACAATCAAATCATTTTGCAAGTCAAAAGTTCCTAAATCATTTACTGTAATCTGTTTTTCACCTAAAGCTTGTAAAAGGAAACTTTCCACTTCTTCATCAGCTTTATCGATTTCATCAATAAGTAATACAGATGGTTTTTCATTTAAAAATGCTTTTAACAAAGGCCTTTTTATGAAATATTGGTCTTCAAAGATTTCGCTCTCACTTTCCTTATTAATACGAGCTGCTTCAAGATGAAGTAATTGTTTTTGATAATTCCATTCACCAACAATCTGCTCAAATGTAATTCCTTCATAACATTGTATTCTGAAAAAATCCCTATCTAATGCTTTAGAAACTACTTTTGCAAGCTCTGTTTTTCCAACACCAGGAGGTCCTTCAATTAGCATTGGCTTACCTAAAATTAAAGATAAGTATAATGTAGTTGAAATCTCGTTGTTTGAAACGTAATCATTACTTATTAAAATTTTATCAATATCTGTAACTCTTAACTCTTTATCGCTCAAATTTACATCCCCATTTATTTTAATTAAAATATCTATATTTATAATAATTGTTATTTTTAAAACAAATCAAAATCCTGAATATAATCTTTTCTTGTAATCATAGCTATTTCAGCTTTTTCAAGTTCTGCTCCCAAATATGCAGCATGTTCCAATTTTGTGATTAAACCTTTTTTAATAATCTCGTCATAGATTTCTTTAGCTGTTTTTCCCTCAAATATCAAATCAGGAGCATTTTTCTTAAAATGAACTACCATTATTTTACTATTCTCTAATGAAGTTCCATAATCAATAACTATCTTAAAGCTACCTTTCTTGTCTCTTGCAAATTTAATTGGTTCAGATGCTTTGATTACTTCCAATCCATCAATTCCCTCAATAGGAGTTTGTAATTTTCTGTGTTTGTCTTTGAATTCAACTAGAGTAATTCCCAAATCCTTCGGAATTGACCCTCTGTGTTTTGCAAGAAACATCATTTTACTTGCAATAGCTAACTCTTTTACACTTCCTCTTGTTTTGCCACTTTCTTCTGGAGTAAATAAAACACTGACACCTAACTCCATTCCTATTCCTGCAAGCAATGCATTTACTCCACCAGAATCAACGTCCATCAGTTCAGTCACGTTTCCAACACCAAAAAACATCGGCGCAGGATTAATTTCATGGAAATCATTACATGCAATTATTGATTCTACTATACTTGAGCTATTAACAGGATCCAGAATCATGTCGGCAATGTATGTTAAGCCTTTGGTTTTTTCTATTAGCTTTTCCATTAATTCTACTCTTTCTTCTGGTGTTTTTGGTGTTATTCCTTTTGAAAAGTTAGTTGGAAGCAATACTGCTGGAACATCATATTCTTTTAATATGTCAAGGACTTTACTGTAGTTTCCAAGATCCAGACTTAGTACCAGATCTATTCCATGTTCACAAGCAACTTTAATTTCTTCTGTGTTTAAAGTATCGATACTTAATGGTCTATCTCCTACAATTGGCCTTAAAGTATTTATCAGGTTGGGAATCATATGAGAATAATTCTCTCCTGCAGCCATTCCAATATCAATCATGTCAGCTCCAGAATCGACAAAAATTTGACATTTGTGAATTAACTGTTCTTTTGATAAGAATGGCGCATTAGCTATCTCTGCCAAAACTCTCATCGGAAAGTCTTCACCAACTGGAAGATTTCGAACAAGTATGTTATTAGGTTTTTTAAGAAGTTCTTCCCTTAGTTCATTATTGTTTTCAAAATCATTGATGAAATTTAATGCTTCCTTTCTTTTTTCTTCTTCAATTAATTTATCTGCAGGTTTAGATGTAGATAACTCAATAGAATCCAATAAATTCAGCACCATTCCTAAATCGGCACCGTCAGTTGAGCCTTTAAATGTAGGAATATCAAGTGCAGCAGATATCTCATCTGTGTCCTTTTTAATTAAACCTGGTACTAATATTAAATCCACTTCCTCCAAATCAAAATTATCCTTAACTTCTTTAATGATTTGGGTCGGAGTTAAAAATGCTGCTACTTGAGTATCTGCAACATGAACCATCACATTATCAAAATCAGAGACTTCATCTTTAATTAATGGATAAGCTAAATTCCCAGTTATAATTAAGACTTTCATTAAAACACCTAATTAATATTAAGGTAGTTTTATTATATATTTATTCTACAATTCTAATAATTTATATATAATCGGTTTAAAATTAGTATGTTTTAAGAGTTTGTTCATATTTTCCAATAGATAATTGTTAATAAATCAAATAATTCTATGGAAAAATCAAAATTTATTTCATATTGTTTAAATAGACAAAGATTTATATATTTTGTAATTTATAATGATTATACATGACAAACTATGGAGGAAACTAAATGATTGAAATTCGTTTTCACGGGCGTGGTGGACAAGGATCAGTAACTGCTGCGGAAATTTTAGCTAAAGCCGCATTTAAAGATGGAAAATATGTCCAAGCATTCCCTTTCTTCGGAGTTGAACGTAGAGGCGCTCCAGTTATGGCTTTTACAAGAATTGATGATAAGCCAATTGATATTAGATATCAAATATACAATCCAGACTATGTATTAGTTCTTGATAATGGATTAATGAATGTAGTTGATGTATTTTCAGGAGCAAAAGAAAATACAGAAGTGATTATTAATATTGCAACTGAATTTGAAAAAGAAATGAATTTTAAAATACATTCTATTGATGCAACTGGAATTGCATTAGATAATTTAGGTCGTAACATTGTAAACACGATTATTTTAGGTTACTTTGCTAAAAAAACCCAAATAGTAAGTATTGATTCACTTCTTGAAGTAATAAAAGAAACATTTCCTGGAAAAGTCGGAGAATTAAATGCAAAAGCTACTCAAATAGCTTATGATATGGGGTGAATTAAATGGTAGTATCTATCGGATGTGTAATTAAAACACCAGGAAGTAGTAAAAATAATAAAACAGGAAGTTGGAGAACATTTAAACCAATTCTTGATAAAGAAAAATGTGTAAATTGTAATAACTGCGTAATCTTCTGTCCTGATTCATCAGTAAATCTTGAACATGATATCAATTATGATTACTGCAAAGGCTGCGGAATTTGTGCAAATGAATGTCCAGTAGTAGCAATTAAAATGGTAAAAGAATAATAAGGGGGAAAAAGAATGAAAAAAGAAGTTATGACAGCTAACAAAGCAGTTGCTGAAGCTGTTAAATTAGCTAAACCACAAGTAATTCCTGTTTATCCAATTACTCCACAAACAACCATTTCCGAATATTTAGCACAATATGTTGCAGATGAAGAAATTAATGCAAAATATATAAAAGTTGAATCAGAACACAGTGCAATAAGTGCAGCTGTAGGAGCAAGCGGTGCAGGTGTAAGAGTATTTACAGCTACATCCTCACAAGGATTAATGTTAATGCATGAAATTTTATTTGCAGCAGCAGGTATGAGAACTCCAATAGTACTAGCTGATGCAAACAGGGCGATTTCTGCTCCATTAAACATATGGAATGACCAGCAAGATTCAATATCACAAAGAGATTCAGGATGGTTGCAAATTTATGTTGAAAATGCTCAGGAAGCATTGGATACAACTTTAATGGCTTTTAAAATTTCTGAAAATCCAAAAGTACTATTGCCTTCTATGGTATGTTTAGACGGATTTATCTTAACTCATACCGTAGAACCTGTTAAAATTCCAGATCAATCAAAAGTAGATGAGTTTCTACCTCCATACAAACCAGAACACTCATATTTAGATCCAAACGAACCAATGTCTGTAGGAACATTAGCTGATCCTGATTATTACCTTGAAGCAAGACATGCAATGTCAGTAGCTATGCAAGAATCCCTCAATGTAATTGAAGATGCCTGTAAAGAATTCGCAGATATCTTCGGAAGGGAATACGGATTAATTGATCCATACAAAACAGAAGATGCTGAAATCATATTTGTAGCTATGGGTTCAATGTGCAGTACTCTTAGAGTAATGGTTGATGAATTAAGAGAAAAAGGCGAAAAAGTCGGATTACTCAAAATAAGAACTTACAGACCATTCCCAGTAGAAGCTATTGATGAAGCGGTTAAAAACTGTGAAAAATTAGCAGTTCTTGATAAAAACATAAGCTTTGGTATTGGTGGAGCATTATATGCGGATGTTAAAGCAAAAATCCACAAAGAAGCATATGGATTTATTATTGGTTTAGGTGGAAGAGACATTACACCTGAAGCAATTATGGAAGTTTATGAACAAACAAAGAACCCTGAAAGAGAGGTTACTTGGATAGGACTTAAGGAGGAATAAAAAATGGATATACCTAAAGAAGAATTATTAGCACCGGGACACAGAGGTTGTGCTGGATGTGGAGCTTCAATTGCAGTAAGATTAGCTCTTAAAGCATTAGGTAAAAATACTGTTGCAATTTCAGCAACTGGTTGTCTTGAAGTAATGACAACTCCTTATCCAGAAACTGCATGGGAAATCCCATGGATTCATGTTGCTTTTGAAAATGCAGGTGCTGTAGCATCTGGAGTAGAATCAGCATTAAGAATACAAGGAAAAGATGACGTGAATGTTGTAGCATTCGGAGGAGACGGAGGAACTGTAGATATTGGTTTACAATCTCTCTCAGGTGCAATGGAGCGAGGACACAACTTAACTTACATATGTTATGATAATGAAGCTTACATGAATACTGGTATTCAAAGAAGTGGAGCAACACCATATGGTGCAACTACCACCACCTCACCAAAAGGAAAAGACAGTTTTGGAGAAGATAAACCTAAGAAAAACATGCCTATGATAATGGCGGCTCATGGAATCCCATATGTAGCTACCGCATCTATATCATATCCTGAAGATTTCATGAAAAAAGTTAAAAAAGCTGCAGAAATTGATGGACCAGCTTACATACACTTAAATCAACCATGTACAACTGGTTGGGGTTATGATTCTTCAAAAACCATTGAAATGGGTAGATTAGCTGTTGAAACTGGAGCTTGGATTTTATATGAAATTGAAAATGGTGAATTCAACATTACATATAGACCAACTGAAAGAAAACCAGTATCTGAATACTTAAAACCACAAAAAAGATTTAGACATCTTAATGATGAACATATTGAGAAAATACAAGAATTTGTTGATAATGAATGTGCAGAACTAGGATTATAAGGAGGAAGTACATTGAAAAAAATTACTGTAAATAGGGAATTATGTGATGGTTGTCTTGATTGCCAAAGGGCATGCGAATCTATTCACGAATCCTCCAGAATAACAATCTTAGAATATGATTCATCATTTTACCCAATTGTATGTCAGCAATGCGAAGGAGAACCTTGTGCTCAAATTTGTCCTGTAGATGCAATAACAAATCTCAATGTTGATAGCGATAAATGTATTTCCTGTGGTTTATGTAGTATGGTTTGTCCATTTGGTGCAATTACAATTACACCAGATACAGCAGAGAAATGTAATCGCTGCGCTGATAGAGAAGAAGGACCTGCATGTGTACAGGCATGTACCAAAAGAGCAATTTCCCTTATTGATACTGATGCAATTAAAGCAAATAAACAACAAGAATATATTGCTAAACTTGCTGGAAAGAACCAAAGTCCTAAAAATACTAGCTTTGTCAATGTAATCACAGCAATGAGCAGATCTAAAAAAGTTTTGAAAGAATGAGGTGTTAAAATGGATGATTTAATATTAACTCCTGAAGATTGCGTAGATTGTATGAAATGTGAACGTAGCTGTCCTAAAAATTCAATTCATGTTATTGACAGCGTTCCATTATTCTGCATGCATTGTAATCCTGCAAAAGCACCTTGTTTACTTAAATGTCCAGAAGGTGCAATCGAATCAGTTGGTGGAGCAATCATCATTAATGAAGAAAAATGCATTGGTTGTGGAGTATGTGAAGCAGCATGTCCAATTGGAGCTATTAACATAGATGGTCGTGGAGATGTTCATAAATGCAATCTTTGTATTGATCAAGACGAAAAGCAATGTGTAGCTAACTGTCCAACTGGAGCTTTAAAAGACGATGCAAAAGAACAAATTTCTGACAAACAACAAAGAATAGCTAAAGAATTTAATAAAGTTAAAGAATTATTAAAATAGCTTTTCTTTCTCTTTTTTATTTTTAAAAACTTCATTAAAACTCTTTTTTAAAAGTTTTATTCTTAATTTTCATTAATTAACTTTTTATTATTACTTTTTCCCACTACAACACTAACAACAACATTTTTCTATTATTTTTGTTTGGTAAATTAATTTTTTTATCCTTTTTCTAGGACTTTTCTTGTATTTTCCTTCATTTTTTTCCGTAATTCCTGATATGTTTTTCTAGTATATTCTCGATAGTATTTTTTGTCGCGTATAACTCGTATTTTATTATTATCAGTTGGTCCAGATTTATATATTGTATTGACATAGCCTCCAAGAATAAATTGATTTGGTTCTTTATTCAAAATGTCCTCTTTTAGATTGAGTAATCTTTCATCCCTTCTTCTTATTTCTTCTATTTCTTCTTTTGTTATGGTTTCCATGATGCTTCACCTTGGTTTATATTGTATTTTGAATTATATTTAACTTTTTTCTTTGTTTTGACAGCATTTTTTCTTGTTGCAGTCAATTTTACTATCGTAAGTCAATCCATCTCTGGTGATGATTATTATGTCTATGTCTCCGCCAACACTGTCTAAATTTGAATCAAGCTTTCTTTTAATAGAAGTGGATTCTACCATATTTTCTGCTATAGTAACTAATACATCTATTGATACAGTTCCAATACCATCAAAAATACACTTGTAATTGTTTTCTTTATAATTTTCAATCATCTTTATAAATTCTTCTGCATTTTCTTCATTTATTTTTTTGATACCTTCTAAGGGTTTTTCCATGCTTTTAGTATCTATAAATCCTTTTTTAATAAGAAGTTCAATTATTTCATTCGAACAGTCATTAGTGTAATTATTAATGTAATATTCAAGAAAATCAATAAATTCATTGCTAATCTCTGATATAAATGTATTTGTAACGTCATCCTGAGCAAAGGGGATAATATGATTTTCTTCAGAATTAATATAAGATTCTGAATCATAGGTTATGATTTTATTTTCGTATTTTGTAATTAAATCGAAGTATATGTATGATGGGTGGAATTCATTTTTGTTAAATCCTGCAATTACCACACCAGAACTTGATTCAACAAATTCTATGCTTAAATATTTCTTTATAATATCAATATCAATATTGCCCAGTGTAATTTTTATATCTTCTAATTCATCGTCTATAGAAGGATTATTTTCTAAAAATGGTAGTATTTCCCCATCTTTATAATTATTTAAATATTCGATGATGTTTTCCTTTGAATCGAAGTTTAATTTCATCAATAAGTTTTCTTTAAATAATGCTAACTTGTAATCAAAATCTGAAATCTTGTATTGTATATTATTTAAGTATTCAATAAAGTTTTCTTTAATTTGTATTATGTCATCGAGTTCTCTAAAATCTGTTTGTTTTTTGTATTCTTTTATTAATGTTTCTAATGATATTGATCCGAATGTGGCTGTTCCAAATATCATCATTGCCATTGGTGGTTCATCTGAAAGTCCAAATAGTTTATTGGCTCCTGTATGTGTTTTTCTATTGCCTATTGTAACTGCACTGTCTGCAGCCATAACGATGGTGTCATTTTTCATGATTAAAATTTCGGAGGTCATTTTTTTACCTGCTTTGATTCTTTTTATTATTTTACAACTATTTTAATTAGATAAAGTCTATTAAATATTGTTTGATTGTTTTGTACCAATTATTTATTCTCTGAAAACCTATTTTTTAAAAATGGTTCCTGATAAATATTTGTCAAATAACTATTAGATAATCCAATATTTAAGTTAACAGTTTTAAATGCCATTAAAATAATAAATAAACTATAATTAATTGTTTTTAACTAAATTAAATATTATAAAAGAATTTTAATCGTGAAAATCATGATTATTGTTTCTTTAAAATTTTCATTTTTTCATGAATTTTTTCTACATATCATTGACTTAGCTTTTAATTCTATTCTGATATTTTCTAAATAAAATTAATATTCGTACTTGGGGGATAATAATATGTTTCATTGTTTAAAACTACGATTGAAGTGCCTGAGAGAGTTCCTGAAATGATTATGTATACTATACCTTTTCCACCATTAATGGCTAAATCTTTTTCTGCATAAATTCCATTGAGTTGATCTGATTTACTGTTAATAAAACTGCAATTGACAATAGAACCTATTACATTCCAGTAAACAGCACCACCTTTATTAGCATTGTTATTAGTGAAAGTAGAACTTGTTAAAATACCATTAATACCAAACCAGGAAATGCCTCCACCAGCACGAGCATTAGCAGTATTGTTATTGAAAGTAGAACCTGTTAAAGTACCATTAGCACCATTCCATAAAACAGCACCACCATAAACATTAGAAGCAATATTGTCTTTGAAAGTAGAACCTGTTAAAGTACCATTAGCGCCATTCCACCAAATAGCACCTCCATTTTCATTTGCAACATTTCCAGTAAAATTGGAATTAGATATAGTACCATTAGCACCAAACCAATTAATAGCACCTCCTTGATGATGAAGAACCTTGTTATTAATGAAATTAGAACTGGTTAAACTACCATTAGCACTACTCCACCAAATAGCACCCCCATTTTCACCTGCAACATTTCCAATAAAATTAGAATTAGATACAATACCATTAACACTATTCCACCAAATACCACCGCCAGTAATCTCAGCAGTATTGTTGATGAAGTTACAATTTCTTAATTTTCCATTATTTCCAGTCCATGCCATTGCTCCTCCATTGCCAGTGAAATTGAAGTTTCGGAAAGTAATTTTCTCAATTAAAACGTTGTCTCCAGT
>OGWU01000845.1_pt1 | contig 19322 bp, 19 predicted proteins | sample 1576071 | NCBI WGS metagenome assembly OGWU01 (sample SAMEA3541582, study PRJEB24748) | human gut metagenome | biome: human gut; feature: human-associated habitat; material: faeces | place: China | collected 2012
ACAATATATATTTATATAGAATTTTTTTATAGAAAGGTTTGTAAATATGAAAGTTGTTATAGTTGGCGGAGGAGCTGGAGGTATCTCTACAGCTTCCAATATTCGTAAAATGGATAAGGATGTAGAAATTACAGTTTTAACAAGGGATGTTAATGTAGCATATTCACCATGTGCAATTCCTTATGTATTAGCTGGAAAAATCGAATCTTTTGATGACATTATCATGAGAAGTCCTGAAGATTATAAAGATAAAAACATAGATGTTATTATTGAAGCTGAAGTTACAGAACTAGATAGTGATAAAAAAGAGATTTCCTATATTAAAGACGGCTCAGTTGAAAAAATGAGCTATGACAAGCTTGTACTAGCTACTGGAGGAAATCCTTTTGTACCACCAATGGACGGAGTTGACTTAGATGGAGTATTTTCAATAAGAAACATTGATGATGGTATTAAAGTTCAAAACTGGGCTAAAAATGCAAAAAGTGCACTTGTAACTGGTGCAGGTCTTATCGGTATTGAAATTGCACACGCTCTAGTGCAGCTTGGATTGGATGTTACATTAACTGAAATGTTGCCGCAGGTAGTACCACGTTCCTTTGATAAGGACATGGCAGATATCCTAAAATCATATCTTGAACTTGAAGGTATTAATATAGTTCTAGGCCAACCAATCACAACATTAAACGGTAACGGAAAAGTGGAAAGCGCATGCTTTGCTGACGGAACCTGCATTGATGCAGACATGGTAATTCTAGCTACAGGTGTAAGGCCTGAACTTGATTTAGCTAAAATGGCAGGATGTGATGTTGGAAGATGGGCAATTATCGTAAATGACAAAATGGAAACATCAGTACCTGATATATATGCAGTAGGAGACTGTGTAGAATCAAAAGATTTGATATTAGGTTCAAATACTATATCCCATCTTGGAACAACAGCAGTCAGACAATCAAAAGCTGTGGCACGTTCAGTGCTTGGAAGAAAATCAAAATTCAATCCAGTATTAAATGCAATGGTTTCAAAAATTGGAAATCTTGAATTTGGAGCAGTAGGATTTACAACAAGTTTCGCTCAACAAAACAACATTAAACCCTATGTAGAGAAAGTTGAAGCTCTAACACGTGCACGTTACTATCCAAATGCAAAACCTATGGATATAAAGATTATCTGTGACAGCGAAGGTGTAATCATTGGATGTCAGATTATAGCAGAAGAGAGAGTAGCTGAAAGAATTGATACAATGACGCTAGCTATTACTGAAGGTTTAACATGCTTCGATTTAAGTAATGTAGAATTTGCATACGCTCCACCAGTGTCTATGGTAACAGACCCACTTATTCTAGCGGTAGAAGAAGTAAGTAAAAAATTCAGATAAATTTATGAATTTTGGAATTTTAGCCAATGGTTATCTAAAGAAGAAAATTAGCTATTCTTAAAACAGAATAAAATGCTAAGTGGTTTATATGATAACAGAAAACACATATTTAAAAAAAGATGACATAAAAGAATTAAAAGAAGATTTAACATTATATGATGAACAGGAACTTTTAACTTGGTTAGAAGGAGTAAAAGAAGGTTATGTTTATGAGATATTTCCAGATCATCTAATGGACATGGCTTTAATGTTTTGTAACGAAACAACTTTTTCAAAAGAATAAAATTCAATTAATTAAGTATAATGCTTGATTAATTGAAAATAGCTTAAAAACTAAGAATTAAGCTTTAAAAATTAAATTGAGAATTTTCAGCAGACTGATTCTTCAATTTAATATTATATATTTTTATTGTAATAGGGTTTGATATTAATTTCTTATTTTCTTGTACCCTCATGGACTGTTTTTTTTAACAGGTTATAAGAGGTATCAAATTAAAATCCATTATTTCTTCAACTGCCTACCTACTGTTTCTAAATAAAGTTTAAAGAATATATTGTAATATAATTTGAACATTATTTAATAAAAATAAAAAATGATTAAATATTCATAGGGCACTTTATTAATTGGGTTTCAATTTTTATCATAATAACCGATAAATTATATATACTACTAAACATATAATAATAAACTACAGGGTGAACAATATGAAAGCACATTTTGTCAAAAAGAAATAAAAAAGCTCTGAAAAGCGAAGGTTATGTATCAGAATTAGCTTAAATATTCAAAAGTTAATAATGATACATTAACCATGCTAGGTCAATATATTAAAATTGTAATTACAATTGAAGTAATCTATAATTATATTTCTACTATTTTTTAAGAATCTAAATTTCAATATTCTTTATAATGTGCATTCATAATTGAAATGGATTTTATTATATGGAAATGAATCATAGGGTTTATTATTTCAGTAGCTATCTTTAGATGTAATTGTTTTCTTTTGCCTAAAATACTTTTAATCAAAATATCATCAATATTATCAAGAACCATTATGGAATATATAGATGATGAGCTTCTGAATGAACAGATATCTACATGATTCTTATCCAAGTAATATTTTAACTAAAAAATACAAAATATGTTAATAGGAGAATTCTAATGGAAAATAAAAATGTTAAACTAATGAGAGGAAATCCAGAAACAGCAGTTCGTAAACTGGCTATTCCAATTATGATTTCAATGATTTTAACAGCTTCTTATAATATAATTGATGGAATATGGATAGCTGGTCTTGGAGAAGTTGCAATAGCTGCTGTTGGATTTGTAACACCAATTTTCATGATTTTAAATGGTGTAAGTGTAGGACTTGGAAACGGAGCAACAAGCAGTATCAGTAGATTTATAGGAGCTCATGATAAAGAGAATGTAAACGAATCAGCAATGCATTCCTTACTGATTTTTTTAGTAGCATCAATTCTTCTAACAATTTTCTTATTATTAATCCAGGAACCGGTTTTAAAGCTATATGGTGCTAAAGGGGCTGCATTGACACAGGCTATTCAATATGGAACTCCATTATTTGGTGGTTTAATTGCATTTATATTTGCAAATGGTGCAAGCGGAATATTGCGTGGAGAAGGAGATATGAAAAGAGCTATGTATGCTGTCGTTGTCTCTGTTATACTCAATGCAATTTTTGATCCGATATTTATATATACCTTAAATCTGAAAGTAGCTGGAGCTGCTTATGCAACTATTTTAAGTTCATTAATATCAGCAGTAGTCATTTTATACTGGATAGTGATTAAAAAAGACACATATGCAGAAATTGACTTTAAAAAATTCAGATTTAAAACTAAGATGACTAAAGACATTTTAAAGGTAGGTATTCCTGCTTCTTTAGATATGGTTATGATGTCTATTGCAGTTGCATTTTACTTAGCATTTATTGCACAAATTAATGGAGATTATGGAATTGCAGTTTATACATCAGGTCAAAGGTTATATCTCTTTGTACTGATGCCTCTTACAGCTATTGGTTCTGCTGTAACGACAGTTGTTGGAAGTGCATATGGAGCTAAAAACGGTGATTATATATCAAGGGCTCACAAGTATGGTTCTAAGTTAGGAATCCTATTTGGTCTTGTAACAACCATTCTTCTTGTACTCTTTGCAGATCCGCTATCTACAATGTTTGCATACACTCCAGAAACTGCATATCTTATTCCCGGAATTGTATTATTCTTAAGAGTAGCAACACTTTCCCTACCTTTAACCGGTGCTGGAATGGCTTCAAGTTTCTTCTATCAGGGAATTGGAAAAGGAGTATTAAGTCTTTTCTTCACAATACTTAGAGAGATCATATTTGCTGTTTCACTAACCTATTACTTTGGAATAGTTCTGGATATGGGATTATTAGGTATATGGATAGGACTGGCACTTGGAAGATCAATAGCTAGTGCAATCAACTACTTTGCTGGAAGATATACAATTAAAAAAATAAGAGAAGAAATTGGAACATAAAAATGGTGATATAAATGGGATTATTAGATAATTTAATGGGACATGCAGAAATTGACACAGATCCATCAATGGTTGAAGAATTTTTATTTGAAAATGAAGAAGTAATTCAAACATACAAGTTCTATAGAGACTCAATCGTACTTACAACTCATGGAATTTATGTAGTTGATGTACAGGGTCTTTCTGGAAAAAAGGTAGAAGTTAAATTTATACCGAAATCATCAATCACATGGGTCTCCTTTGAAACTGCTGGCACTCTTGATTTAGATGTGGATATTAAAATCGGTGTAGAAAACAACGTTGATTTTACCACAGATGGTATGCCTTACAATGCGCCAATATCATTTAAAGTAAAGGCAGACCAGTCAGATGAAGCAAAAGAAGTTATTCGGCTAGTTAAAAAACACTACTTATTTTAGAAAATAGAAAAAATTAATTTTCTATTTTTTTATTTCTTGCGTTTAAATATCTCTTTATATAAAAAATAAAGTTAAAATATAATAACTGTGATGAAAATGCCTAACATAGTGCCTATAGAAGAGTTTTTAGACTATTTAAACAATCGTAAAATAGTGAAAAGTGGAAGTGACATGGCATATAGCTTTGATTATTACAATGAAGAAGCTCGTAAAATTACGGCAAAAATAAATAATGGTTATCACGACCAAAAAGAACTTAGAGAATTATTTACTCACTTAATAAAAAAAGAGCCTGGTGAAAATTTTAAATTATTCCCACCTTTTTTCACTGATTGCGGATTAAATATTCACATTGGCGATGATGTATTTATAAATTCTGATTGTAAATTCCAAGACCAAGGAGGTATCTATATAGGAAATAGATGCTTAATTGGGCATAATGTAGTTTTAGCTACCTTAAATCATGGAGAACATCCAGATAACCGCGGAGATTTAATTCCTGCACCAATTCATATTGGTGACGATGTATGGATTGGATCTAATTCAACAATACTTTCAAATGTGACTATAGGTAATGGTTCAATAATAGCTGCAGGAGCTGTTGTTAATAAAGATGTAGAAGAAAAAACAATAGTAGGAGGTGTTCCTGCTAAAATAATAAAAAAAATTGAATAAAAATGTTTTAATAGCTATTTAATTAATAAATTTAAAGTAAAAGATACCAGTCAGATGAAGTAAAAGAAGTTATTCGACTTGTTAAAAAACAATACTTATTTTAAAAAAATAGAAAAAATTAATTTTCTATTTTTAAATTTTTCTATGGTCTAAGTGCTCCTCCACCCTGGAGAGCAATTGTTTCTCCACTCATATAGCTAGCGTCATCAGAAACTAAAAAGACACAAACACGACCGATATCTTTTTCAGCATCACCAAAACGTTTCATTGGGATTGCTTGAATTGTCTGTTCGTATAATTCTGGATAGTCTTCTCTCCATTGTTCGAGCTGTGGAGTCATAACCAATGGACATATGACATTAACATTAATGCCATATTCTCCCCATTCGTTAGCAGCTACTCTTGAAAGTCCTCTAATTCCTTCTTTTGAAGCAGCATAAGATGATTGGCCCGGTCTACCATTTAAACCAGCACCAGATGCAAAGTTAACAATGCTGCCATGAGTTTCTTTTAAATATGGAAATGCTTCTCTCATGAAAAAGAAAGTACCATATAATCCACTGTTAATAGCTAATGCAAAATCATCAGCACTGTGTTCTTCTAATTTCAAACCAGATTTGGATGCTTGTGCATTGTTGATTAAAGCATTTAAATGTCCAAATTTATCAATAGTAGCTTCAATAGCATGTTTTACATCACTTTCAATACCGCCATCAGCTACCACATCTAAAACTTCAACGTCGTATTTGTCTTCAAGCTCTTTTTTAGCATTTTCCAAGGTTGATTTTGTTCTTCCGGTTATTACAATATTATAACCTTCTTTTGCAAATGCAGTTGCAATTCCAAAACCTATTCCTTTTCCTCCACCAGTAATTAAGACGACTTTTTTTGAATCCATTATTATCACCTTCTATAATAAGTATTAATTTCAATGTTAATAAATTAAATAGATTTTATAAAAAAAGCATGAATTTATTCTTATTATGGTTATGGACTAGCTATCTTTTAGCACTATTATATGGTAATTCATTTAATTGCATGCTGCCATCATAATAATTGGAATTAAGAAGCTCAACTACTTCTGGACCGTAGATCCTAATAAGTTTTCTTATATATCTTTCTCTTTCACTTTCTTCTAGCATTTCCAGAATAGCATATGCCTCAGCTATGTCAAAATTATCATGAAAAAAATGTTGGTCGTCGAATCCCAGGAAATCAAACATGATTTATCACTCCAATATTTATGAATTGTATATTAATTGATATAAATTTATCTAATATCTGTTTGTATATAAATATTATAAAAAGAGCCATCCAAAGAAAGAAAGTTATTAGAAAATAACCTTTTCTTTGGCTGATGTATTTGTATGTTTTCAACTTGTACTTAGTTTTGTCCATGATATGAAAATAAAATTTTGGAGATTATTTGGGAGGTAACATATTTGAGATTTTATAGAACCCTATTAACATATCATGCTGATGATTTTCATCATCACATATACTATTAGGCATATTCATATATAAATATTTAGGTATACCTAAATTTTTAAGATTAAAAAAACAGAATTCATATAATTTAAATAAAACATAAAACTAATGTTAATCAAATAGTTAAGGGGTTGTAATTATGAAATATCGCCTTCCAATATAATTTGACACTCTTCCAAAGAATAATAGGCTTATGACAGTTCCTAAAAAGTATGCCACAGCAGTCAATGATAGAGTGGCTTTTGCAATGCCTAAAATGCTTTGATAATCTGAATATAATGGAATAGGGGCGGATGATGCTGCATAAATGACAATCATTACAATAATCGATGCAATAAATCCTATCTGTTTTTTTTGAAATCATTATATTATATAATATATATTGTTGCAACATATAACAGTTATACGGTCTTTACAGCCATCGCCTGTTGCCCGCTATCGGCGGGATGATCTCCAAAGACCGCAAGGCATACGAGTACCTGCCTGCTTCGGTGGATGAATTTCCGGCTCCGGAATGTTTTATGGCGATGATGCGCGAGGCGGGATTCAAGGATTGCAGGGCCCGTTCCCAGAGTTTGGGAATCGCGCAGATATATACGGGAGAAAAATAGGACCTTCGCGTGAGAACCTTGTTGAAATACGTATTGCCGGTGTTGTTCGCCGCTCTCTTGAGCGGATGCGGCGCGTCCCTGGTCCGAAAGGTCCGGATCGGAGAAGAGGTGGCGGTGCGTCAGTACGGTACGGTGGGTCTGGATTTGACGTTCGAAGTGGAAAATGCGTCCCGCCGCACGTTGCGGCTCGAGGAGGCCGAATTGGAATTTTTCACCGGAGCGGGTTCGCTGGGACGTGCCGTGTTGAGGGGTTCTGTCGAAATTCCCGGACGGAGTTGCGGCCCGGTGTGCAGTCGCTGGAAATTCGATTTTCCCGATGCCGCCGCCGGAATGGTCCTTCGGAAGCGATTGGAGGAGGGGGATTACGCCCGGCTGGAGGTCGAAGTGCGGATGACGCTGCGGGCGGGGGCCGTGCGGCGCCGTGTTTCTTTCGAAAGGATGCCTTTTTCCGAATTTTTGAATATCTTTGCAGAAGATAGGATGCGCCTCGGATAAGCTCAAGCGACCGACGCTCGAAGCATGCGTCAAGAACACTTGCAAACTCTGCCATGCAAGGAGGAGGAAAACAGAACGTTAGGTTCGGCTTGCCGTGTGCCTTTCCTTATTTTTACCGAAGATAGGAGATACGCTTCGGGAAACTGGGAGCAGGTTCCTGCCGTTTTCTTCTCGGCTTTCACTATCTTTGCAGAAGATAGGATTCGGTTCAGCAATCTTTGCGTGCAAGCCCGCACGATTGCTCTCACCTTTCACTATCTTTGTCCGGGAGGAGTTTCCGTTCGAATAGTGTATCCGGGAAGTTCCGACTGGTTTAAGAAAATAGTGACTATGTATAGGATAATCGTTTCATTGCTGTTTGTTTTCGGATTGTATGGTGGCGTTTCGGCCCAGTCGCTCGCCTCTTTCAAGGAGCGTCTGTCGCAGCCTGCGGGTTCGGCAGCCGTTACCGTAGTGGAGCATGGGGATGCTGCGGGCGTCGTGAGCCGGGAGAGCCAGAGCAACGACCGCATCCGGTTCAAAGGGTACCGAATCGGTATTTTCTTCGATAACGGAGCGGAGGCCCGGGCCAATGCGCTTGCCGCCAAGCAGACGTTCGAAACCGCATTCCCGGATATTCCGGTCTATCTGGTTTATGAAAATCCCTATTTCAAGGTTTCTGCCGGAAATTGCGTCACTTCCGAGGAGGCGATCGTGTTGCTGGGCAAGATTCGCAGCCAGTTTCCGGAGGCTTATCTGATGCGTGAAGATCTTACGGTGGCCGACCTGATTCGTTAATTTTCCAAAAGATTAAAAATAACGAAAAAAATTTGATAGATTCTACCCGAATCTATATATTTGCCGCGTTAAAAACCTTTAATAATTAAAACTATGAAGAAAGTTTTATCTCTGATGATTGTCGTTGCTGCCGCTGCCATGGTAAGCTGCGCCGGCAAACAGGCAAAACAGGCTGAAACCGTTGAAGTTGAGGCTACCGAGGTCGTAGAGACTCCTGCTTGCTGCGAGGAGCCTGCCGCTTGCGAGAAAGCCGATAGCTGCGCAACGGCCTGCGAGACTCCGGCAGAGACTCCGGCTCCTGCTGAAGCTGCCAAGTAATTTCCCTTTTCGGAACTTACGGGAGTATCCCCAAAGGATACTCTTTTTTTATGCCTCTTCCCCGGCGGGAGAGGTATTTTTTATGAAGCGGTGTTGTCCGATGTCAGATCTTGCGGGCACGCCAGTTGCCGTAACGCATATAAAGATAGGAAGCCGTGAGGGTGCAGCCGTAATAGACATGGTCGGCGGTCCAGCAAAGTGCGACATCGGCATGCAGTCCGTAAACCAGCAGCGCCGTATAAGCGACATAGACGATGCTGGTGCAGGCGACGATCGTGAGGGCCGTGCGGGTGTTGCCCGTACCCGATACGCTGAATTGATAGATGAAGGCGGCCGTGCAGGGAATGTTGGTAGTCAGCATTACCCAGAGCGAAGGGATGGCGTATTCGATCAGAGATACGTCGTCCGTATAGATGCGGAGCGTCCAGTAAGGAATCGCGGCTGCCAGGATGCAAAGCGGGAGGACGAAGCAGAAACAGAGGCGGATCATCTTCCGGCAGAGGGGCATGATCTGTTCGGCATAGCCTGCGCCGAGCAGGTTGCTTACCAGGGAGCTGGCTGTCGAGGCGAAGGCGTTGATGAACATGAAGATCAGCGACGATACGGCCCGCACGATGTTCGTGGCGGCCAAGTCGCGCTTGCCCAGGTGTTCGATGCAGAGGAAGAAGAGGAACCACGCGAGGAAAGCCACGCCCTGTTGGATCATCACCCAGACCGAAAGGCTCAGGATTTGTTTCTGCAGGGAAAAGTCGAATCCTGTGAATCGGAATTTATAGCGGCGCCAGTCGGTCCGATAGCGGGTGTAGAGTATGTAGAAGAGGGCGGATACGCCTTCCGAAATAGAAGAGGCGATCGCAGCGCCGGCGATGCCCATTTCGGGGAATCCGAATTTTCCGAAGATCAGCAGGTAGTTCAATACGACATTGGTGAGTACCATGACGATCGAGTTGATCGTCAGGATGCGCGTGCGGGTCGTGCCGACATAGAATGCCCGGAACATCGACCCGACGTAGGCGAAGAAGAAACCGTAAACCCGGTAGTCGAGGTACCGGACGGCGGCTTCCCGTACATCGGGAGCTTCGATCAGGGCTCCCATGATGCGGGCTGCGAAGACTTTCGAGAGGATGAACAGCACGAGGGCCATCAACAGCAGGAACGCCGTACTTTGCATGAACAGAGGGCCGATCTGCGAATACTCCTTGGCTCCGTTGCGGCGGGCGATGAGAATCTGGGCGCCGATGCTGAACCCGAATCCCAGCATGAAGATCATCAGGTAGAAGATACCCGCCAGGGCCGAAGCCCCCAATTCCGCCTCTCCGACGCGTCCCAGATAGGCCGTATCTGTCAGTCCGATCAACTGCTCCATCAGCAGGCAGACCAGCACCGGGAAGGTGATTTTCAGGATTTTCTTGTTCGTATAGCGCATTGGAAACGTCGGTTTCAGTGCACAAAAATACTCTTTTTTCCGCAATCGTATTTATAACGGGCTGTTTTTGGAAATTTGCAGGACAATACCCCCTCGAGTGTTGTCCGGAACAAAATATTTTATAGTTTTGTGGTGTCGGTTTCGTCCGACAGACATATTTTGATGAAAGTGTTTCGCTTTTATCCTTGATAAGAAATCTGACAGTTTCAAGCAAGACGAGGATAACGACAACACTCATCATCTGTTTCGGTATGTGTATATTATTCCAATCGCTCCATACTGAACAGGTGTGGGGTATTGTGTTGGTTTATTCGTCTTGGGTTTTGTCAGAACCTCTTATCAGATAAACGAACGGCTCCACACTTTCTTTTTTATCCCCTAATTATAACCCGCCATGTCGGAGCCGGGTGGCAACAGACTTTTATAATTATGAAAAAAATGCTTGCTTTATTGGCCGCCTGTCTATGGTTGGCGGGGTGTAGTGGTGATGGACCGGATGGAGGGTCGGGGAATTTGAATATTGTATTCGACTGTTCAATGCCGCTGCAGGTTGTTGCCGGTGAAACCTGTGAGGTTGGATATACGTTGGAAGGGGCGAGTGAAAATGCACGAGTGAGGGTTGTCGCTCCGGACGGCTATCGGGTTCAGGTCATCGAAACGAATTACTGGTCGGGGAAAATCGTTATCTATCTGCCCGATGCTGCGACGGACGAGCGGATTGTCGTGATCCTCTCCGATGAAGGGAACGAGACAGTAAGCCGTTATATCGATTTAGAGGTCAAGGCGAAATCGGATGTTGTTTTTGATCTTTCCGCCAACTCCTACCTTATCGAGGCTGAAGGCACCTCTTTGCGAGTAATGCTTATTACGAACATCGATTACACGGTTGAGATTGCTGAGAAAGATCGGACGTGGATCAGTGTGGAGACCTCCCGTACCGATCAGCGAGAAGAGTCGCTCGTATTCTCTTTCCGCCCCAATTCCGATGTGAAAAGCCGCCAGGCTACGGTTAGACTGGTGGATTCCGAGGGGAATTTACTGGACAGTATCTGTTTTACACAGGCTACTTCGGGCTCTGTCAACGTCAGACTCGAACGTGCCGATGTCTGGACCCAGGTGATTTGGTTGTCCGGCTCGTGTGCATCCGATGTTGCGCAGGCGGGCTTCCGTTATCGGAAACAAGGTGATAAAGAGTGGGTGGAAGTTGCCGGAGCGGGTTCGAGCAACGGTTTTTCTGCACACGTAGAAGCCGAACCAGAGACGACCTACGAGATAATGGCCTGCTGGCGAGATGAGGAGAGTCGGATTCATATCGTGACTACGCTGCCCGCATTGAAACTCCCGAACGGCGACTTTGAAGAGTGGAATTTCTCGGAGGAGGGGGCGTTTTGGGCAACTTCAATCGTGAGGGGTTACCCAGAGATGGGATTGCCCCAACCGACGATTCGCCCCGGGAGTTCTGGGAAATATGCCGTGAAACTCCAGAAAGAAGAGTGGGGTAGTATAGTAAAAGATTTATATGGAGGGCATATTTTTACTGGGATAAATGTAGATCCTGCTGCTGGTAGTGGTGTTATTGGGGTGCTTTCAATGCTTTGGAATATTTACGGACAGCTTTTCGAAGCGACACCGACTGCTTTGCGGGGGTGGTTGCAATGCAGGAACGTGATGAGTACAGATACGAAGGAGCAGGAGGCGACAATTAGGATCGCATTGGGAACATGGTCTCCGGCACCAGATCATGACGTTAAAATCCCGGAGCATCCTGTTGTTGATCAGTATCTTGAAGAGGCCTTGGATCCATCCTGTTCCGATTTGATTGCTTACGGTGAATTGCAAGTGGCTGAGGATGTCGATTGGCAGCAATTTACGATTCCTCTGGAGTATTTACGAACAGACCGGAAACCGACTCATTTGATAATTGCCTGTGATGCAGGCTCCAGAATCCTTTGCCTGGATGATTTCGAGCTGCTTTACGACTATAATTTTTAACCCTGAAATAAGAAAAAACTATGGAACAGAAAAACGAACAATCGGTTTATGAAGTAATGACCAAGTATGCCGGAGAGGTGATTGCGGAGATGGCGGGTGAAATTTTTACGACCCGCAATTTTATCGAGGCATTTGTCGATAAACATGAAATTATCTATGTCGAGTTATTATTTGCGGCCTATAAAAACGATCGGTCGCGTGTATTTCATCGGGTTCATTCCCAAATCGGAGCGTATTTGTCCGAGAATCAGGAGAAACTCGACATAAAGAAGACACGACGGTTGATGACTCGTAATCCGTTCGGACGGGAGAATGAAGTGCAGGAGTGGCGGAAGAAGGAGTGATTTTAGTGAAATAGTGGGTGTTTTAGGCTTGAAGCAGGCTTCTAATTAAATTGCTAAAAGTGTTTAATACGATGGATGCTTTTGTGGAAATTTTACTTGGGTTAACACTTGCGGGAATAGTTGTGTTACTTGTATGGCGGAGGCACTTGAAGAAGAAAAAGGATAATATGCGAAAGGAATCCTTGTCAAACGATGAATGTGCGTCGGCGGTTGATTTGACTTTATTTCCGGAGGTAAAAGATAATTCCGAAGAGTCGTTGTTGATCCATTGTCCTGCTTGCGGATTGGAGGTGTCGCGTTATGCTCCGACATGTCCCCGATGCGGACATTCGATTTACTTGATAAGGCCTCTCCAACAGGAAACGGTGATAAAGGTTATTCCGACGGATCAGAGGAAACCCGAATCGACCCGGGAAACCACTGGATGTCTCTCTTCTTTTTTCGGTTATGTTTCTTTGGTAGTAGGAGCCGTTTTGTTTAATTTTATCGGTTATTTTATCGTTCTCGTTATTTTAACCCTTTGTGGGGTATTTAGTTTCGGAGAAGCGGTGTTTTTATTGCTCGTTGGAATTGTGTTGGCTTTTCTGTTTTGGCCGCTTGTCGCGTCATTTGCATTGCTGAATTTTCTCGATTGATATAATACGATGGAATTTTACGGATAAAATGAGGTGAATAAATGCATAGCGGCGACCTTTTAAGGTCGCCGCTATGCATTACCATAACATTATTCTATTTTTCGAGCCGGCCCTTGTACTTGTCGATCTGGCGTTTGAGCGCTTCGATCGAGAGATCGACCGCCTCCTCGAAACTTTTGCCCCGGCTCTCGGCCACCAGGTCGTCTCCCGGAATATGGAGGTTGATCGTGGCGACTTTATTTCCGAGTTCGTGGTCTTTATCCAGTTTCAATATGACGTCGGCTCCGATAGCCCGTTCGACAAAACGGTCGAGTTTGTCCATTTTGTGCTCTACGAATTCGACCAACTTCCTGTCGGCGTCGAATTTTACGGATTGAATTTGTACGTTCATAATACTATGTTTTATAAGGTTCGTTATCTGCGGAACTGTGCTCCGGCCGATCAATTCTGTTGTTTTGTTTGCTCCGCTCCGTTTTTCTCGCGCGGGTGAGCTTTGGAATAGATCTTCTGCAACTTGGCGATGCTGTTGTGCGTATAGACCTGCGTCGCCTGCAGGGACGCATGTCCGAGCAATTCTTGTATCGCCCTCATGTCGGCGCCGTTGTTGAGCAATTCGGTGGCGAAGGTGTGCCGGAGTACGTGCGGACTCTTTTTGCCCTGAACGCCGCCCTGTCGCAATTGGCTCTGTACGGTCCGATAGACGGTGCTGCGGGAGATTCGTTTTCCTTGCTGATTTAAAAATAGTGCTTTTTCTTTAGAAATGCAAATTCCCTGCCGGTCAATTTCGTCCAAATAGTGCAAAATTTTTTCCCGGACGGGCGGCAGGATCGGGACGATACGCTCTTTATCGCCCTTGCCACGGACTTTGAGTGCGGTATAGTCGCCCGAGAAATCGTCGCGGTCGATACCTACGAGTTCCGCAAGCCGCAGTCCGCAACTGTAAAACAGGAGAACGATGAGCGAATTTCGGACAAATTTGAATTCCGGACTTTCGCTCTCCCGGTCCAGTTCGTCGAGAATCCCCTCCATGCGTGTCGAGGGAACGAATGCCGGGATTCGCCGGGAGGTTTTCAGTGCGTGGATGCGGTACATGACCTCTTTGTCGATTCGCCCCGTACGGTGGAGGTAACGGAAGAAACTCCGCAGGGAGGAGAGCTCCCGGTTCATCGAGGCGGCTCCCAGATGTTTTGTTTCCGTACGGTGCACGATCCATTCGCGGACGTCTTCCACGGTGATTCGCCGGGGATCGAAATCCGCTTCCGGAACATCGAGCCACTCAAGGAAGTTTGTCACGTCACGGCGGTAATTCTGCACCGTCAATGGGGAAAAGCGGCGGACCGTCGCTAAGTATTGCAGAAATTCTTGGAGCATGAAACAAAGATACTGTTTTTCTGTCGCATTTATAGAACGCGATCGGAGAAGAAATGCGTACGGACCCAATGGGAAAATTTTGTCATCCGGAAAAGAGGAGCGTCGTCGGACAGTGCGAAGGGGTGTGTCGGAGTATTGCGTTCGTCAGGGATGACGCCTTGTATGGAAAAAGCAAAACCCCGTCAGAGGAAACTCTGACGGGGTTCTGGTGCCCAGGACAGGAGTCGAACCTGCACGCCTCTCGACACACGCACCTGAAACGTGCGCGTCTACCAATTCCGCCACCTGGGCATCATGGAATTACGGTGTGCAAAAGTAATACTTTTTTCTTAAATGCAAATATTTTGGGGCGATTTTTTCGAAAAAAACTACTTGTTGAAGTATTTATAGTGAAAAATCAGCAGATAAACCACGGCTACCGAGATATAAGCATCGGCCAGGTTGAAAACTGCACCGAAGAAGTAGTTGCGGCTATCGACCAGGAAATCGAGGAATCCGGGAACGCTGTTCCACTGAAAGAGCGGAAAGTAGAACATATCCACGACTTTGCCCATCATGAATCCTGCGTAGTGGCCTCCGAAATGGGCGACCGTGTCGGGTGTGGAGGCCGAGAAGATCAGCCCGTAAAAGGCGCTGTCGATGATGTTGCCGATCGCTCCGGCCAGAATCAGCCCGAATCCGATCAACACTCCTTTGGGCGCTTTTTTGCGCATGAAATGGCGAATCAGCCAGATCAGTGCGACGACCATGCCGATCCGGAAAAGACCTAAAAGCAGCTTGCCCCAGTCCATCGTTCCCGGCGTGGCGATGTGCATGCCGAAGGCCGCACCTTTGTTTTCGATGAAGTAGAGCTGAAACCAGTCCGGGATGAGTATGATGGCCTCTCCCAGAGTCATGTGGGTTTTCACCCATATCTTGAGGGCCTGATCGAGGATCAGCAGCAGAATGACAAGGAGTGTGAGTTTTTTTCCGTTCATGACGCTTGTTTTGGATAGGGGCAAATTTACTTAAAAAAATCGGTTCTTGACAAAAAAGATAGTTTGCGGGTTTCGATTATTCGTATTTCCTAAAAAAATACTTACCTTTAATGGCTGAATTTGCCATCTTATAGTATCTGCCGTGTGAAAATCCATTCGGGATATTTTTGAAATCCTATTCGAAATGAAGTGGAAAATGGATGGCGGGTTCTGAGAGCAGGATTGTTGAATGTATTAATTTAATGGTTATGAAAAAAGTTTATTGGACTCTTGTCGCAATTTTCGTTGCGGCCGCTTTAGGTGGATGTGTAAATGATCCGACCGAAATGGAGAATGCGCCGGACATGAGCGCCGGAAGTCGTAAAATTCTTACCTCGGCGGAAGCGGAGGCGGGTGAGTTACTTGTGAAATTTTCGAAGGAGTCGATCGCTGCTGTCGAGGCGGGAGTGACGCGTTCCGAATCTACGCGTACGGGTATTCAACCTTTTGATGCGGCTCTGAAAGAAATTAGTGCCGTATCCGTTGAGCGGGTAATCCCTGTGGTTGAGCAACATGAGGCCGACGCTCGGGCTTCGGGGTTGCACCGTTGGTATCGGGTGAGGTTCAACGATCAGGTGTCGCTGGACGAAGCAGCTCGCAAATTGGCCGCTGTCGAAGATGTAGAGGTTGTTCAATATGACGGATATGTTGCCCGGAATTTTACGGAAATGTCGGCTGTACCTTATAATAATGTATGGAGTTCGGATCGGGACCAAATTAATACGCGTAGCGGAGAAACTCCCAAATTCAACGATCCGATGTTGAATAAGCAGTGGCATTATAAGAATACGGGAGATGAAACGCTGGTGAGTCCTATTAAGGAGGGATGCGATATCAATGTCGAACCCGCATGGGAATTTTGTACGGGCGATCCTTCGATCATCGTCGCCGTCATGGATGAGGGGGTAATGTATAAGCATGAGGACCTTGCAGCCAATATGTGGGTCAATCAGGCGGAATTGAACGGTCAGAAGGGAGTGGATGACGACGGTAACGGATATGTCGATGACGTCTATGGCTATAATTTTGCCAAAGACCAAGGGGATATAACGTGGACGGATCCCGAGGATAGCGGTCATGGAACGCATGTGGCGGGGACGATCTCTGCCGTGAACAACAATGGTATCGGCGTCTGCGGTATCGCGGGCGGCAGCGGAAACAACGACGGGGTGAAGATTATGTCTATTCAAATTTTTGCCGGACGGTATCAGAGTACGATAAGCCGGAATGTTGATGCGATCTATTATGCAACCAGTATGGGGGCTTCTATCCTGCAGTGCAGTTGGGGGTTGATGAGTGGTGCGATCAATTCGGATGAACAGTATTTGGACGAAAGAAGTATTGAAGCCAATGCGTTCGCCCATTTTATTAATACGAAACGTCCGGGTAGTCCGCTCAACGGCGGTATTATCATTTTTGCGGCTGGTAATGAAGCAGGAGCCTGTGGTTATCCTGCGGCATATCCTTCGGTGGTTTGTGTGACTTCGCTCAGTACGGATTTTACGCCTTCGGTCTTTACGAATTACGGGATGCCGGCAGATATTGCTGCGCCGGGCGGTGATCTGTATTATCACAAAAATCTCAGTGATGCCGGTCAGGTTCTTTCGACGGTTCTGAAATTGGATGGTATGTATGCCTACATGTCCGGCACGTCGATGTCCTGCCCGCATGTTTCCGGTGTCGCGGCCTTGGGTCTTTCGTATGCCAAACAGTTGGGTAAGACGTTCGAACCGGATGAGTTCCGTGATATGGTACTGGCTTCGGTGAACGATTTGGATCCGTATCTGACCGGTGTCAAGAAACATAACAACGGTACGATGAACCTAGTCGAGTATAAGGGGAAAATGGGTTCGGGTATGATCGACGCCTACAAGATGCTGATGGCTGTACGGGGTACTCCGGCGATCACGGTCGAGCAGGACAAGCCGACGACGATTTCGCTGTCGAAATATTACGGGGATGTTACTGCACTTTCTTGTATGCTGGAGGTGAGCGATGCGGTGAAAGATAAGTTGGGGCTTACGTTCACTGTCGAGGGTAACAATGCTACGATTACTTGCTCAAAGCAGAGCGCCGGTCTTGTGACGGTTAAGAGCTCTGTCGGTGGAACGTCGATGAGCCGCGAGGTTGCGATCATTTGCCGTGCGAAGGCGGCTTCGAACGGCGGTTGGCTGTAAGCCTCTCGTTGATTGAAAAATGGCGGAGCGACTGTATGGTCGCTCCGTTTTTTTTGATTATATATTCAAAATGCAACCGGCTCTGTGCTGGGCCGACTGCGATGTATGCTTCGACCTTTCCTCGATGCTCCCTTCTTGAAGATTGAGGTAGAACCGAATAACGGCCTGTGGGTTGTGGGTTATCGTTGAAATCGAAAATATTTCAATGTATCGGTATCCGACGGTTGCTTATTCGCCGCATGCGGCTATGTGTGTAATTCGACTCTCCCTAAATTTTTCTTCGGAGGGAATTTGTCCGTTATACTTTCAATGAGGGACACAAGCGGATATAATTATATCTATTATAAATAGGTATCTGGATGTAAATGGAGAAAAATTACATTTTTCGATATAAAAATCATTAAAACATTTGCAGATTCCAAAATAATCCCTACCTTTGCATCCGCATTTGAGAAAAACAGTTGCTCGAATAGAAGTTTAATCCGGTTTTCGGATGACGGAGCAAAAAAGGAAAATGCAAAAGTTCTTGAAAAAAGATTTGGTGGATTGAAAAAGATTACATATCTTTGCAGTCCGAAACGTGATGGAAAATCACGGCTCTTTTTGAGATTGGTTCTTTGAATTACTGGTAATATTGAGAGAAAAAGAAATGTAGTATTTATCTGTCAAATTCCTTTAAGGAAATTAAGTAGTCAGGACTCTAACAAAACATTATTCTTTATACAATGGAGAGTTTGATCCTGGCTCAGGATGAACGCTAGCGGCAGGCTTAACACATGCAAGTCGAGGGGCAGCATAATGGATAGCAATATCTATGGTGGCGACCGGCGCACGGGTGCGTAACGCGTATGCAACCTACCTTTAACAGGGGGATAACACTGAGAAATTGGTACTAATACCCCATAATATCATAGAAGGCATCTTTTATGGTTGAAAATTCCGATGGTTAGAGATGGGCATGCGTTGTATTAGCTAGTTGGTGGGGTAACGGCTCACCAAGGCGACGATACATAGGGGGACTGAGAGGTTAACCCCCCACACTGGTACTGAGACACGGACCAGACTCCTACGGGAGGCAGCAGTGAGGAATATTGGTCAATGGACGCAAGTCTGAACCAGCCATGCCGCGTGCAGGATGACGGCTCTATGAGTTGTAAACTGCTTTTGTACGAGGGTAAACGCAGATACGTGTATCTGTCTGAAAGTATCGTACGAATAAGGATCGGCTAACTCCGTGCCAGCAGCCGCGGTAATACGGAGGATTCAAGCGTTATCCGGATTTATTGGGTTTAAAGGGTGCGTAGGCGGTTTGATAAGTTAGAGGTGAAATTTCGGGGCTCAACCCTGAACGTGCCTCTAATACTGTTGAGCTAGAGAGTAGTTGCGGTAGGCGGAATGTATGGTGTAGCGGTGAAATGCTTAGAGATCATACAGAACACCGATTGCGAAGGCAGCTTACCAAACTATATCTGACGTTGAGGCACGAAAGCGTGGGGAGCAAACAGGATTAGATACCCTGGTAGTCCACGCAGTAAACGATGATAACTCGTTGTCGGCGATACACAGTCGGTGACTAAGCGAAAGCGATAAGTTATCCACCTGGGGAGTACGTTCGCAAGAATGAAACTCAAAGGAATTGACGGGGGCCCGCACAAGCGGAGGAACATGTGGTTTAA
>OGWU01000848.1_pt1 | contig 19303 bp, 29 predicted proteins | sample 1576071 | NCBI WGS metagenome assembly OGWU01 (sample SAMEA3541582, study PRJEB24748) | human gut metagenome | biome: human gut; feature: human-associated habitat; material: faeces | place: China | collected 2012
CTGCCTGTAATAAAGTGTCATCAGCAGGCCATAGGCGAGTATCACGCATAAAAACAGCGTCGTTATCGTAACCATTCGCAGCAGAACCAGAATAAGGGCCAGAAGCAGGCCGATTCCCAGCGAGGCCGCAAAATCCATCACAAGCACCTTATAATCCTTTAAGGCGGTCAGATAGTTCATTTCCATCCATACAACGATAAGAATTACATAGAACCACAGACAAAGCAGCTTATATACCGGCGACACTCCTGAAAAATGGAGGAAAACACACCAGACAAAAGCTCCGCCCACAAGCAGGATGGCACAGCTGCCATAGAGGCTGGGCATAATTTTTGAGGCTTTTTCTTCGTACAGCATATCCGAAACAAAACGGGTCACTCCCATGTTGAAAATACTGGTAGTGGTAAGGGACGCCAGCAGACAGTAAGTGAGCATACAGTTAAGCAGCTCTCTGTGATGCTGATCCATGCCTGCCAGCTGTGACAGAAAGGCAACTCCCGTCAAAAGAATGACACCCAGGATCATCGGTCCTGCACAGATAAGCCCTGCATATCCATATGCGCGGCACAGATTGAATACCCCTTTTTTATTGAACAGCTTTTTTAGACTGAATCCGATCCCTGCCATTTTTCCATTACCTCTGAATAAACCTGTTTGTAATTTTGAATCATATCCTCATGGCGGTAAAATTGTTCCACCCTTTTCTTCCCGATCTGTCCCATCCGGTAACGTTCCTCCACACGCAGACACATCCGTTCCATAGCGCTGCAGAGGGCTTCCCTGTCCATGGGAGGCACACAGAAGCCCGCGCAGCCAAGCTCATCGCCCTCCATTCCGTTAAGCAGTTCCCGGCAGCAGCCTACATCCGTTGTGACACAGGGCCTGCCTGCAGCAAAGGATTCCAGAACGGAAAGCGGCTGCCCCTCCGAAATGCTGGTCAGAACAGTAAAATCCAGCTTTTTCATATATTCCAGAACATTCACCATACCGGGAAAAAGCACATCCTTTACTCCCAGCTGCCTGACAAGCTCATAGCATTCCTGCGCATACTGCTTATCATCTTCCGGCCCGATAATGTGCAGCCGTACCTTTTCCAGCCGGAATTTCAGCTCATAAAATGAATAGATAAGCGTTTTTATATCCTTGATCGGCGCCAGGCGAACCACCGCTCCGATATCCGTCCAGCCATCCTCTTCCTTAAGAGGGATGTCACAAAAGCGTTTATAATGGATTCCATTGGGAATCACCCTGCAGCGCTCCGGTGCGCAGCCAATATCGATCTGGATCTTCCTGGCATTGCCGAATAGGCTGGTAATCATATCCGCCCTGTCATAAACAGCGGCTGAGAGCATATAAAAAAAACGTACCCAGAACCGATTAAATGCCGCAGGCACCCATTGCGCCCTGATGATCTCCTCTTCTCTTTCCCTTGTATAAATGCCATGCTCCGTCAGCATGAAAGGGACATGATATTTATAGCTGCCAAGACGGGCCAGTATCCCGCTGTAGCCGGTGGCAATTGCGTGATACAGATCCGCCCTGGGCACTTCCTGACAGATAGTGTACAAAACAGGCAGGAACATGGAACGCAATGTATGAAACATATCTGAAAAGGCCGTATAGGGATAATCATCTTCGCAGATATCCGTAAGGATATCCAGAAATTCCTTACTCATCAGGAAAGACATCGGGGACATCCCTTTATCATTGTACATATGGAACAATACTTCCCAGTCAGGCCTGCTGCAGTGTACGAAATCCCTCAGCGCCTGCAGTTCCTCCTGCTTCAGCCTGTATTTTTTCTTCCCGGGCGGAAGATTCAGCGCATCCTGAAGGAATATTTCGTGAACTTCCGTCACGTTATCAGGCAGCTCATATTTGAATTTTCCCCTGTCCCGGGAGGAGGCGCCTATTGTCCAGAGCACAAATTCATGCTCCGGCATCGCTTTGATATACTGATGCATCCAGGTGGATACCCCGCCTGTCACATAAGGATAGCAGCCCTCCAGTATCACACAGATACGCATCTACTCGCCTCCCCTTGTGATTACAATATTGCTGTCATCGGCTTTGATTAAAAACAGCCTGCCGCCCATATCCGTCAGTTCCCCGCCGCTGATGCAAGACGCGGTATCCACCGGAATTCTGCCGTTGATGCGGATAAGAAGATATCCATCCCCTTTGAAATTCGTCAGGCTCAGCCTGATTTCATCCTCCGTAACCTCCTGCACGGCATCCAGATAAAAATACCGCTGTACTGCACCGGCCATTTCACTGGCGGTCAGGTTCCGTATATCCGGCGCCGCTCCATATAACCAGACGAGATATTCCTCCAGCCTGCTTCTCATCGTTTCCCATCCCGCTTCAGCACCACGGTCGGGATCGAGGACATCATCGGGATGCTGGAAATGGGCCACGGTTTCACAGGGTCTCTCCGTGGCGCGGTCGCCTGCGCTCCCTCAGATTAGGGGCTGCTCGCCCCTAATGACCCGAGTTCCATGGAGAAGGCATGGAGTCTCGCATTGTGGTGTGTGCTGGTATGCTATAATACTGGTTATCGGGTAGGCAAGTTAAAGGGCTTGCCGAGTAGACGGAAAGGAATCATGAATATGGCGAGATACCACTACACGCGAGAGAACGAAAACGGCGTGGTACTCTATCTGGAATCGGAACCGGCGGAAGATGCGATGGACGTATCCGACGATGCGATTGCCGTTGGGTTCAGCGGAAACGGATATCTGAGGTTTTGGACGAGGTGCCGCAGGGCGGCGGAAGCGCTGCCGAATGGTCTCAAGTATGCGGCGGGCGGCAGATGCGTAATCACAGATACGTTCACGGGTGAGGAAAGGATTTGGAGGGTAGGGCTTTAACCATAGGCATTTAGGGCATCCGAAAGGGTGCCTTTTTGCTATATATAATATGCAGGAGGTATGGAGTTTCCCGCTCATATCGTGTTTTCCTGTTTGCTGGTATGCCAGTCTGCTATATTTGTAGACAGCAAGAGGGGCGGCAAGCAGAGCTTCCCAAAGGCAGAAGGGACTTCAAGACGGCACCGGAACCATCCCAAGGCAGAAAGGACGGAGCAAATGAAAATCGAGAAAAACGATATGGTCATGGTCTATGACGGGGGCGGCACTGTTCCCCACTGCAAGTATACCGGCAGGTTCGGTGACCTTACGGCATACTGGCAGAAGATTGTCTCGGATGCGGTTTATCTGTTCCGGCTGGGGGAAAGCGAGGAGTGCGACTGGCTGGTTCTCCTCGGTCAGCCTTGGTCACCGTATTCACCGGACGGCATTCGCTAAGGAGTTGAAGGGGCATCGGGAAAGAGATGCCCCTCTTTTTCGATGTACATAAGTAGGGAGCGTGTAAATGGATAGGTACGAGGTCATGGCAGGCAAGATGGCACCCTTGACCGACGGGGCGCACCGCAAATGGGGATTCACCGGAAAGGTCGAGACGAGGAGCTATGAGCGGCTGGTCGATGCACTCATTGACTTTGTTGAGACCGGAGACGGCCTAAAAGCGCGGTTCCTCACAGGGTTTGCAGCGTGCTTGGCAGCGGATAGGAAATCTGTCGAGAATCGTGGGTTCGGGGTCGCGGCGGCGGAAGCATTCATATCGACGCATGGGAACGAGGTCAATGACGAGGAAGATGGCATCGGCTCCGTCATCTACTGGACTGTAGAGGTCGAGCGTCGCGTGGAGTACAAAGAGAATGAATGGCTCCCGTGCGATGAGTCCGGGAGGATTGATGATGGTTACGGCAATGAGCCGAATGCGACCGTCGCATATCTCAGCTCACTGGAAGGAAGCCGCGAGGAGCGGGCGTTCGAGCTTGCGAAGAACGAGTATCTGGCATGGCTGGAACACAAGGCAGACCGTTATACGACGGTCTACGGTTACATGGATTAGGTGATAGATATGAACAGCATTTGCTTTGACACCGAGACCACCGGTCTTCATCCGAACGGTAGCGACCCGGATGAGATTCTGACCATCTCCATCATCGGAAGGGACGGCTCCGTCCTGTTGGATGAGAGGTTCCGACCGACCGTGAAGACCGAATGGCCGCACGCGAGCGCCGTCAACGGCATCTACCCGGAGGACGTGGCAGACCTGCCGACTATCGAGACAGCCATACCGCGACTGAGGGAAATCTTTGCAGGGGCAGATGAGGTTATCGGCTACAACGTCGGATTCGACCTCGGGTTCCTATCCGCCGTCGGGGTGCGCCCGAGGGAGGACGCACGCATCACGGACACCATGAAAGAGTTCACGTGGTTCATGGGAAGGCGCTACAAGCTGGTGGATGCCGCCGACCACATCGGATACGAGTGGACGGGCAGGGCGCACGGGTCGCTTGCCGACGCGCTCGCGACGCTTGCCGTGCAGCGATGGCTCGAACAATGGCTCGTAGCAGAGTAGATACGTGCTTAGGCGTGTGAAGAGTTGCTTTTCACACGCCCTTATCTTTGCAGCGCAAGTGTGTGCAATCTATGTGGTTATCTTGCTCTCTGGGTTGCTGGTATTCTGGTCTGCTATATTTATAGACAGCAAGGGACGAAAGTTTTCCCGGCAGGAGGATTCCAGAATCCTCCGCAAACACCATCGAGAGATTGGAAAGACAATGGCTATCAACCGAGTGACCATCATGGGCAACCTCACGCGCGATGCGGAGCTTCGCAAAAAGGGGGATGCCACGAGTGTCCTCACCTTCGGACTCGCCATCAACGAGAAGAAGAAGGACAGCGAGACCGGCGAATATGTCGATGCGCCGGTGTTTGTCGATTGCGCCCTGTTCGGTGCGCGAGCCGAAGCACTTGCTCCCTATCTCACCAAGGGAAAGAAGGTTTCGGTGGATGGACGGCTCCGCTACCACTCTTGGATGAAGAACGATGAGAAGCGCCATGCCCTTTCCGTTCTCGTGACCGATATCGAGTTTGCGGACTCGAAGGGTGCCGGGAAGGATACGGTTTCTGCCCAGGGGCAGTCTACGGAACCGGAAACGTATGATGCGGATATTCCGTTCTAGGGAGGACGGAATGCACCTTCGTGGCGATTCAGTGCGGGAAATCCCCTTCATGCTCTTCCTCGGCCTGCTATTCGCGGTGACCGTCGGATGGTGGGTGTTTCTCACACTTACGGTTTCGGTCGTTTTCGGAAACGTGGCTGCTGCGGTATTCGCCGTGTGCTCGGCACTTTCCGTCACCGTCGGTTACGGGCTTGTGCGCGCATCCGATTCCCGTGAGTAGCGTTTTTCAAACAGGACAGAAAGGACTTCTAACATGTACACGATTCTGATGCTCAACCAGAAGGGCGGGGTCGGCAAGACCACCATCGCGGACGAGCTTTCCTTTGCGCTTGAGCGTCGCGGCAAGACCGTGGCGTTCGTCACTACCGACCCGCAGGGCGGTTCCGTCCATGAGGTCTGCGATGACCCGGATTTCGCGGAGGAGTGCGATTTTCAGGTTGTCGATACGGCGGGCGTGCTCGTGGGCGGTGTGAACGATTGGTGCCGCGCGGCGAATCTCATCCTCGTACCCATGCTTCCGAGCACGCGCGACATGGAGCCGACGCTGAGAACGCTCGATATCGTACGTGAGTCCGGCACTGGCGCAAAAGCGTATGTCATCGTCAACAACTTTTATGCCTACGGCACACTCGACCGTCAGCTCGTGGAGTACCTTGAGGGCGAGGAGGTTCCAATCATCGCGAAGATTCCCCGCGCCGTTGCCCTCTCACGTGCCGCAGCAGCCGGTGTGTCCGTGGCGGAGTACGACCCGAAGAGCCATGTGGTCGCCCCGATTGAGCTGCTTGCAGATTCGGTTCTGAACGAAGAGGAGAAGAACAATGGCTAACAAGACCACAGCGAACGCGTTCATGGCGAGCGCGCAGAAGTCCAAGCGCGAGATGGCGGATATCCAGAAGGAAGGTTCCGGCAAGCATGAGACGGACGAGGTGGAACTCAAGAAAATCAGTCTCCTCATCCCGGCTTGGCTCCACAAGCAAGCGCAGCTCCACCGCGTCGAGACGGGGGAGAGCATGACCAAGCTCATCGTCCGACTGCTTGCCGAGGAGCTTGGTTAAAGGGATGGACTTGATGGTAGCGGAATCGGAAAAATCGAAGCACGACATGCTGCGTGCGATGCGGAAGCACATACGCGAGAACGGCATCACAGACTTCACCGATTTTCAGGACTGGTGCGATGAGAACAACGACCGCTGGTCTCAGGCACTCGATAGCGGACTTTCGTCGGTTATCGAGAAATACATCGACGGGCGTTTTTACTAGAGAGGAAGTGGAGCCGGTAGATGGATTCACTTCGGAAAAAGGGATTGGAACATGAACCTAATCACCATGGTTCCCGCCACCGCGAGGTTTATCGCGCAGATGCGGGGGATGCGAAGGCACATCGTCGCGAACAATGTCACCGAGTTTGCGGTATTTCAGAATTGGTGCGATGAGAACAACGAGAGGTGGGCGGAAGCTCTTGACAGCGGATGCGCCATTGCTATCGAGAAGTTCATCGCCGACTGGAACGGTCGGGCGGATGCGAACCGTTGGAAACATGCGGCGCAGCCTGACGATAACATCTGGGACAACGAGTTGAAGTAGGAAGTAACGATGACCGAGAAAGAGAACCATCTGCCGAACCTTAGCAGCGAGGAGCGTGCCCATGCGCTAGAGCTTGCCATACAGGCTCGCAGGCGCTATGCAGCACTCAAAGCTCGCGTGAAGTCCGGCGAGCTTACGTTCACGGATGCGATGGACAAGGAGGATGCGAAGCGCATTTTGGTCGCATCTCTTCTGCAAAGTGTTCCGGGCATCGGTGCGAGCAAGACGGAGTTCATTATGCGTCTGTACCGGATTCCTAAAAGCAGGCGTGTCGGCGGACTCGGCATCCGACAACGCGAAGCGCTGGTTGCTCTGGAAAAGAACGGCTGGAAACTCGGCTCACTCGAACAGCGCAATTCGTAATGTATCCGAATTGGGAGCACTGGCGCGACTTAAAGGGAACCTGTCCCGTTTGCGGAAAGCCATCGCATGTCGGTGCGAGTATGAGAACCGGTAGATATTACTGGCTTCATGACGATTACGACATACGAGAGTATTACCGCGAACATGGCAAACATTCCAGTCTCGCTGAAATCAGTTTCGATGTGTTTCAGGAGATGATACGTTGCGCAAGGGAACATGGAATCGAACCGGTGGCTACGATTGGGGGTGCAGAAGCGGTAAGCAAGCGCGTGCGATGTATCGAAACCGGGAAGGAGTACCGCAGCATCCAAGACGCAGCCGATGATGTTCAAAGAAGCAGAGCATCCCTTTCGTCCGCCATAAAGAGAAGCGGAACATGCGCAGGATGCCACTGGGCACTTGTATAGGGGCGGACAAGAATGTCCGCTTGAAAACCATTATCGCTGTGGTCTGCAATGCAGATTAGGGAATCGCCCTTTTGGCTTCCGATGATTAGGAAGGGTCTGCGGAAAGGAAGGACTTCGCTATGTGTATACGATTGTAAATACGGAGACCGGCGAAATCCTTTCCCCGATTGGTTCGAGTTAGAGCTTGCCGGTTGGCAGCAAGCAATCAAGTTGATGGAGGATGCAGTAAAGCTCGGAAAAGGAGATTACGTCCATCGGTTTTCAATGGAATTGATTTCGTCTTCGCAGGCGATGGGAACCCGAGGTGGCGGCACCTCGGGTTCTTGGTTTCCGGGCAAGCCGGAAACCCCGCAGAAAAGGCATGGGAAAGGGTGCGGCGGCACCCCCTTTTCCATGCCTTTTCTGCTCTCGCACTGATAGAATATCAGTGCTCACCGGCCAAGGCCGCTCTTCGAGTTGCAAGATTTGGGAAGTGGGTACTCAAAGTCCACTAACATGGACTTTTCAACCCTCTTCCATCTTGCTCCCGAGCGGCTTTCGGAGCCTTGACGGGAGAGCGCTTTCGCTTGGAAACTCGGCAATTTCGGATTACCGAGTTTTCGTAGTCAGCAGAGCGACTATCTGGTTTCGTGTCATTTACAAATGGCGGCGGCACCATTTGCCATAAACGTTTTGCGAAGGTAGGGAAGGAGAAAACTTAGGAAATGAGAAATCGCGAAGTTCAAATAAAGTTTTACGCAACCGAGAAAGAGAGAGAGTCCATTCGCAGAAACGCGAAAAGAGCAGGAATGAAAATGGGCGAGTATGCCCGAGCAGTTTTGACTTCCGACGATGTTTCAATCAAGGTCATCGACACCGAGCCTTTGAAAAAGGCAGCGCACGAACTCGCGAAGCAGGGAACGAACCTGAACCAGTTCATGAAGTTCCTGAACACCTACGGCGTGAAGGTGTTCGACCCGGGGGAAGCGAAACGAGTTTTGGAGAAAGAGGTCTCGTCGTTCTCTGAAATCATGGAAGCGCTCGCTGCGCTCCGAAGAGAAGCAAACCGGAACAACATCCATCTGCAAATCGAGGATTTTAACAACCTCGATAACGAATGACAGGAGATATGGGAATGACTTACCACGCAATGTTTTCGCTTTACATCATGACGGGATTATTAGCGCTTGTTATTAGCGTAAGTCTATTCTGCAAATCCGTAGCAGAAGCGAAAGAATGGAAAAGGAAGTTTGGAGAAAGAAACTGGGATTACCTTTATCGAGTTCTCATTGCGTTGGTCGCAATCGCTACATCCGGTTACGCCATTTTCATTCTCTTTGAAATGCGATAACGGGTTTTGATTCTCTGATTTGCGAGGGTACGAAAATGACGGAATGCAATCGTAAAAATTGGCTTTTGGGAAAGAGCATCCGAAAGATACGGATGCGCCGGAACATGACGCAACGAGAACTGGCGAATGCCGCAGGTCTAAGGGAATCGGCTTTTAGAAGCTATGAACTCGGTGAGCGTAGTCCGAAGCAGAATACGCTCGAACGGATAGCGAAAGCACTCGATGTAGCACCCGCATGTTTCGACACTTACGGCATTGAGCACTATGACGAAGTCATGCACGCACTTTTCCTTTCAGAGGAAGCGTTCAGCATTAAGCCATGCGCGGATGGAAGCATCCGGTTTACCGACGAAACAATCCAGTCGTGCGTTTGCACATGGTGGTCTTGGAAGGAGTTTTTGAAGGAAGGAAAAATCACAAGAGAGGAATACGAGAACCGAAAAGACAGTTTCCTTAGATAGGCGGGCGAACAGGATGGGAAGAAAGAGAGCGATAATCTGCTTTGAGACGGAAGAACGGTTTGAAAGTGTCACGGATGCTGCGAATGCTATTGGTGCCGCATGGCCGTTAGTTAGCAATGCGCTGAAACGCCACGGGGCATGTCGAGGATTTCACTTCTATTACGCTGACGAAGTGAAACCGGACGATTCGGTTTTCGATAGAAAGGTTTATAAGAACTCAAGACCAATCATCTGCCTTGAGACGAACGAACGTTTTGAAAGTCAAGCAAAGGCAGCAAAAGCGGTTGGCGTACCGCGAGCTGCTATTTATGCGGCATTGAAAAAGCATATAGCAACCAAAGGCTTACACTTTTACTTTGCCGATGAACCGAAGCCGGATGAGGAGTTCTTTCGGAATAGAAACTGGACAAGAGTTCGTTGCAAGGAGACCGGTGTCGTTTACGAGTCGATAGCTCAGGCGGCACGGGAAACGGGAGTTTCGGAAAGAGATATTCAAGCGGCAGCAAAAAGGCATGGAACGACCAAAGGTCTTCATTTTTACTATGCCGACGAACCAGAGCCGGATGATTTACTTCCCAGTAAAAAAGGAATAAGGGTTCGCTGCGTGGAAACCGGTGTCGTTTACAAAACGATTACCCAAGCGGCAAAAGAAACCGGAGCGTCGCAGGCAGGTATCCGCGGTGCCGCGTCCGGTATGGCAGGTGGCTATCACTGGGAGTACGTCGATGACTGATTCTGGATGGCTCCATTACCGCGACCTGAAATCACGGTGCCCAACCTGCAAACGTCCGGCGCATATCGCGAAGAGAGATGGAACTTTCTATTTCGTCGATGACGAATACAACCCGTTTGTCAGGCACGCTCCGGTGAAAACGACGGAAGAGGTATTCCGATTTTTCGCAAACGGTTACCGTCGCGAACATGGGGCGGAGCCGGAGGTCACGGGGAACAGGAAACCGTCGGAACGCGATATTCTTTCCGGCATGGGCGCAGTGTCCGTGAAAATAGATTCATGAAAGCAGGAGGAGCGATGGCAATGGCCGATTGTGAAGGCGAGAAGACGATTCACTATGAGGAGGACGGTTGGAGCGTAACGCTTACGAGATACGTGAGCATGGAACTCGGTGAGACCGTTGCATCTTGGGTTGAGTTTCCGAACGGGTGGTATCTTTATTCGGACGATGCCGATGCCGAGTTCACGCAAGATGGGGCGAAGACGTATCTGCAACGCTTGAAATCCGTCTGGATGGAATCGCCGTTTTGGGATAGCGTGAAAGCAATGGAGGAAAAACCGCAATGACAAGACCTGTCATCTGCGTTGAGACCGGGGGTGCTACTGGGATATCGAGGATGCGGCGCGGGCATACCGATGTACGTCCGGGTATATCCGAAACGGTATGGCACATGAGTATCCGGTGCGCGGGTTTCATTTCAAAAGGGAATGAGGGGAGGAATTGCATTGACCATCATCAAGCAGACCGGTGTGCAGAGTTCCGGTCACATGAAGAACCTGCGCGGTTATATCAACGATGACCGAAAGGTGATTCTACGCGACAGTCTGAACATGGACGGCTGTACGAACCCGAAGCGCTGGGCGCACCACATGTGGATGACCAGAGAAGCCTATGGGCACAACAAAGCGGCAAGGAGAGTCCGGGATAAGAAGACTGGTGAGCTTAAGGAAGCGAAGAACACGATTCTGTTTCACCAGATTCTCGGGTTCAATCCCGACGAGTGCGATTTAAACGGTGGGCGGCTCTCACCGGAAGAATGCATGAGGTATGCCAAGGAGTACGTGGGGAAGCACTACCCGAATCAGCAGATAGTGATGGCGCTTCACAACGAATACTGCAAGGCGGACAAGACCCATCGCTATGCCGTACATATCGTCATCAACCGTACCGACCTCTCCACGGGCAAGCGGCTCGATGAGGGGCGCGGGAAAAGCGCCAAGGTGAAACGCGCCAGCCGCATTCGCGACCTCGACCATGAGTGGGGATTGAAGCAGGTCGTGGAGGGCGAGCGCAATTCCTCCGTCCACAAGAAGCAGCCATCCCGTATCGAGAAGGAACTTGCGGTACGCGGCATCGACTCCTATAAGACGAACTTGCGAGAGCTGTGCCGTATCGCCGCCGGGGAAGCGGAGAACATCTATGATTACCGCGAGCTTTTGGAATCATGGGGCGTTGACACGGAGTTCAAGAGGGGGCGCATGTACGTTACCGACACAGACAACAACCGCTATGCCTTCTCCGTGGCGAAGCTCGATGCAGACCTCGGAACGAAGGGGTTGGAAGCTGCGTTCACGGCGAATGTGGCGAAATCCATCCATGCGGAAGGAAGCGCAGCCGTTGCGGAGAAGAGGGATATCGAGCGGCAAAAGGCGATGGGAACGGAAACGAAGGAGAAGTACCTTGCGCAAATCCGAAGCGTCTACCGGAAGTACCGCAAGGAGATACGCGGCATGGAGGGTATGGAAATCGCGGATATCCCCAAGCTGAAACTCCCGCGCCCCGATTCGGATATCGCGGACGATTCGGAGGTCAAGCGCCTGATTCTCGCCTGTTGGCGCGGAGCCGACGAACTCAGGGCGGAAGTATCCTCGACGGTCATGCCGAAAGGGAAGAAGAGCGGCGGGAACGCCGGAAGCGGCGGTTCCCAGCGGGCGCAACAGGCACCTGCGCAGGAACGCCCGGAACCGAACAAGGAGAACGGCGAGCGTTAATTAAAAAGCGGCGCGGGCGGGATGTTCCGCTTGCGCCGCTATACGGGTGTGCGAGAATCGGCATAAAAGCGCCCGCCGTTCCCTTAATGTCGCACATCAGGGAGCAGCGGGCTAAAGCAAGAAAGTTTCTCCAAGGAGGAAGAAAACACGTTCAGTTTACCTCACTATGCGTTCGCGTCAAGCTGATGCTTGAGATTCGACACCTTCAACCACTGGAGAAGGAATGCAATGGGCGCGAATGCAGCCGGGATGAAAAGAAGAAGCGTCGCTATGAGGAGCAGTCCGAGAGCGTTGCCCCACACGAACAGCTTTGAGCGCTTGATTGCACGCCATGCAGCGATGTAGCCAGCCGGTACCGTGCCGACGTAGAACCCGGTAAAGGCTGTTGCAGCCAGCAGGACGGGAACGAGTGCAATGATTCCAATTGCACCCGTCTGAGTTATCAGGGCAGGGGAATTAACGAGAAGCAAAAGGAAAACAACTATCGCCGTTATCGCCCCGACGATATAGAGGAACTTCTTCATCAAATCGAAGACTCGTTTTTCCTCATCATATTCGGCACGAATTGCCATGGTGTTGTCTTGGTATATCGGGTGTTGATAAGTTCGCATTGTATGACCTTCTTTCTAATGTTCTGTATGCAAGTTCTTAGACGGTTGCTCGCTGTTGCTATCACATAGTAGCTTGGCGGAAGCATCTTTCATGTCCGCGACTTCGGAATCGAGGAAATCGGGAGTATTTGGTTCTTTGGTCTTTGCCGCTGCCGGGGTTAGGCGATGAAAACCCGGTTGATTCTCGATGAAGTCGATTGCCGAATCCATTTGCATCATGACACCCTTGACGATGCTTTCGATACGGGCGGGCGGCATGTTCGGGTTTTGCGAGAGAATTGCACGGGCTTCATCGGCGAATCCGTCAAGCCTGTCAGGCTCGAACCACTCGAAGCCGGACAGAAGTTGCAGTTGCCTGTCCGGACTGAGTCCTCGTCCAAAAGGTTTTGCAATATATGCATAGTCGCCGGGTAAGTCCAATGATTCAGAATCACACCAAAGGCAATTACCAGTGTCGAATATCGGAGCAAACCGGGTGTATGCAAGCGTCTCCACATTACGGATGACACCGAAGTTTTGATAATGACGGTCGAAGTTGCCGACGATGTAATCGCAGGTCAGCATTTTCGACAGATAGGTTTCCACATCCTCAAGTCCAAGGCTTTCAAAGCACGAGACGAGGAATCGGTAATCGTTCTGCGAGTTGGGTTTCTTGTGGTTCTGGATGATATGCAAGGCTGGAATCAGCTCCTCATCTTCGCCCAGCATATTCGGACACGCGCAGTAGGTGCGCTTTCCTTCTTGATGAAGGGAATAGGGAACATAATCCGTGTCCGTCAGAAGACGCTTGTGCAGATGCGTGGCGATGACCTCGTTGTAGACCTCTTGGTTCACGAATCCGGTTCCGCTCTTCACGAGCATACGCACGCCGTTTAAGATAGTCCACTTCTTGTTCAGGTCTCCGCCGACCGTGGAGTTCGGTGACATGAGGTTCGGATTGTCACTCGAAGAGTCCTGCCCCAGAGTCAGAAGCCCGAGGTCTTCCGTGAAGTCGTTGTCGAAGAAGTTGATATCATCCCAGTTCTGCGGATTCTCCGGGTCGTTAATCCAGTAGCGGTCGGAGAGGGAAAGCCCGAAGTTTTTTTCCGCCAGAGCGAGCGTGCTATCGACATGCAGCTCGGCAATGAGCCGCTGTATCTGGGCACGGGACGCTGGAATTGCCCGTCTGAGCCACCAGACGTCGAGTGCAGCCCTTGTCGGGTTTCCTTTCATATCGAGAATCGCGGGAGGAGCGAAGTCAAGCTCGCGCCGCTTTAGTATCTTCACGACATGGTGCGTGTCGAGGTTGTAAAGGAAATCGAGAACCGGTCGGTTCTTGTTCATCAGCGTATAGCGCTTATCGTCCATTGATGCGTCACATCCTTCCTTATATCCATATATGGATAGTGAGTCTATTTTACTATATTGCCGGGTTGCTTTCAAGCTGGTTTGTTGTCTTATTTGTGCGGGATATATGGAGTATCGTCTTGAAGATTTATCTGGTTTGGTGGTATGATATATTACTAGTAATCAAGCTAGACGGAAGAAGGGAGATACCATGGCGGGTAAGCCACAGGCGGAAAAAGCCGTTGAGCGTTTCCCGGAACTCGGGTGTTTCGCGGTTGCGGTGCGCCGCATTGTGTACGAGAAGGGGATGACGCTCGACAACGCCATCAAGAAAAGCGGAATCAGCAAATCCGCTTGGTTCGCCGGGATGGCCGGAAGCGGGGGAAAGCCGACGCGTCTGCCGAGCCTTGCATCCTTTTTCGCCATTGCGGACGGTCTCGGAATCACGCCCGAGGAGCTAATTGCCGCGATGCGGAAGGAAGCCGAAGTGCGTGAGAAGAGCAATGGAGAGAGGGCTGAGAACGATGAGTAGGATTTTCATCACCATAGGGAGCGCTTACTCGAAAGCCGCAAATGTAAACCCCGTGGACGGCATCTGGTGTTCCGACTGCGGATGGGCTGGGCGCGTCGAGGAGGATATGACGGATTCTGAGGAGAGCGAAGAGCCGCTGTTCGAGGAGTTTTCCGAATATGTCCCGAAGTTCTGTCCGAACTGCGGGGTGAACCTGCGTGAACCCTAGAGGTGTCCAGACAAAGGGACACCTGATGCAATAGGCTGTCCCTGTCCGATAGAAAAGACCGGCAAGGTCGAGGAGAGAGATGGAAAAGGAACGTTTTCTTGTCGAGGTGACGGTGAAGGGCGAGAAGGGTTGGAAGGCGATACACATGTGCGGGAGCATGGCGGATGCCGTGCCGGTCGCGGATGCGGTACACAACCTCTCCTATCTGCTCGACACGCCCATCGCTATCCGCGTGCGCGAGAAGAGGGGCAAGGGTTTGGAGGGCTGACGGATGGAAAGGAGCGAAGATTACATGGCAAAGCATTTTAGCGAGGTGAAGAGGGAACTTGAGCAGCCGGACGGGCATATGGCCGGTATCGGCCAGCAGCTTAAGCTCTCCGAGGAAGCGAGGGATGCCAGAAACGCCGGACGAAGGCTTGAGGACGAGAACGACGAGACCGACCTCATCGGAACCGTGAAGAAGCTGGAAGACCTTATCGCCGAGCAGCGCCGGAGCAACGAACGCATCGCAAGGGAGATGCGCGGCATGGTTTCGGAGATGAAGGATGTGCTCGAAAAGGTCGAGGAGCTGAGAAACGGCGCGGCGGACGCGCAGCATCAGGCGAATCAGATGGCGCTCATGGGAGTTGCGAATGCCCAGCAGAAAGCTGGGGAGATGACCATAAAGAACGTCGAAGAGGTGACTGCAAGGAGCAGAAAGGTCATCGACTCGATGGTAGAGGAATCCAAGAGACGCATTGAGCGGCTTTCGATGGTGACGCTTCCAGACAGACTGTTCTACTACTGCAAGTGGATGGCGGTCATCCTCGTTCTCATCATCCTCGTGCATGTCCTATGGGGTATGCTGGTGTAGAGAACTACCGGTAATATAGATAGCAGGAAATCTTCTTATTAGACAGAAAGGACTGACAGAAATGAAGAAAGACAGCAATATGTTTAACGACAACAACATCGAGACTGAGGGTGTCCCGGCGGACAAGACCGCCGAAATCCCGAAGGTCGTGGATTCAACGGAGGAGGAGAACGCTAAGAAGCCGCTCATGCTCTTCGGGCGCGAGTTCTCCCGCAAACAGGTCTGCGCGGCTGGTGCAGGAATCCTCTGTGCGGCGCTTCTCATCGGCGGCGGATATGCCATCACACATGCGGATTGGACGGGCAAAGCGAACGTCCCTGCGGCGTCCCAGTCAAAGGACGATGAGGAGCAGGACATGGCGCTCATCCTTGAGGTGAAGGCCGACGGCTGGGATGCGGACACCTCCACGCCCGTCATCGCCCATATCGAGGATGCGGACGGGAAAGTAGACTTCTACACTGCTATCGCCGCGAACAAGCAGGTGACCGTGAAGGTCGGTGAGTCCGGTACCTATACCGTCACATTCATCTCACCGGTGAACGCCGACGGCTCCATCTATAAGGTGCCATCGAAGAAGGTTACCGCCGGAAAAGCCGACAAGACAGTTGCCACAGGCGTGACTTTCGATAAGGTGGAAGCGGACAAGGTAACGAAAGATGACCTGACCGCCATTGCCAAGGACGTTGCGGAAGCCGTGAAGAAGGGCGATTCTACTCTGACCGGAGACAAGGGTGCCGAGGTCGTGAAGAAGTTCGAGGACAACATCAAGAAGAACCCGAATGCCGATACGAATGCCGTCGAGAAGGAGACCGAGAAGGCTGAGGAGACCGCCAAGGAGGACAAGTCCGATGCGAAGACACCGGAGACCTCCGATAGCAAGAAAGATGATGGGAAGGCCACAGGCAGCTCCGATAACTCTGGAAACAAGAGCAATTCATCCTCCAAGAAAGACGAGGGAAAATCCGATAGCAAGCCGAATGGTGGCAACAGCAGCAACTCCGGCTCGAACACCAATTCAGGCAGCTCATCGAAAAAGGATGACACCCCGGCGCATCAGCACAACTGGGTAGCCCAGACAAAGACCGTCCATCACGACGCTCAGTACAAGACCGTCCACCATGACGCGGTGACGCATCAGGTATGGCATGACCCGGTAACGGAGGAACACTATATCTGCAACCAGTGCGGTGCGGATATTACGTCAGACCCATGGGGACATATTAACAACTCTCTTATGAATGGTGGTAATTGCGGAAGCTATCACTCTACCTATGTGACTGTAAAGCAAGGGTATTATGAAACTGTGACCGACAAAGCAGCATGGGACGAGCAAGTGCTGGTGAGCAAGGCATGGGACGAGACCGTGACCACCGGGTACAAGTGCTCTTCCTGCGGTGCCACGAAGTAACTAGAAAGAGCAAGGCAATCGTCTATTTCAGGCAAGGAAAGCCCCGACCAAATGGCCGGGGCTTTTTCTAATGCGCCTTGTTCAGGTCTTTCGGTGGTTCCGACCCGTTCCGTTTCGATAGCTCTGCGGTCGCACTCTTCATATCACTGATTTCGGAACCGAAGAAATCCGGCTCTTCAAGCCCAAGCGAATGGGTGGGAACCGGAACGATGATGCCACTGGAACCCTTGATATAGGAGAGGGCATCGTGGCGTTCGCCGACCTCGGTGAGCGATGCGGCGAGAAGGGAGTCCTTGAACCAAGGATATCTCTTTTGCAATTCCTCCATGACGGCCATTGCCCTGTCAATCGCCATTACCGTTTTCGACTCATACCCGGAAAACTGGGTGTGGACGAATCCGTTGCGTTCCATGAAAATGCGGATAAGCGTCCAAGCGCCGCGCCAAGCATTCGGCCTGATGGAGCCGTAATTCTCACTGAGCGCAGCCATTCCCAAGTCGAAGTGAAACTCCTTGCGGGTGTCGGGGCGGAGGGGAAGTGATAGTTGCATCCCATTCTCAAGAAACTCCTTCACATCGTAGCTTTCACCGATTTCCGTGAAGGTGGCCGCTTTCACGCATTTTTGGAACCAAGGAAACTTGTACATCATCTCATCTATGGTGCCATAAGCACGCTGATAGGACATGACGATATTTTCTGCCGATTCATATCCAGAATATTGCGGCTTCTCAAAGCTATGGGATTCCAGAAAGTCCTGAATATCTGACCATGCATTCCTTTTACCGGTATAGAAGCGTTTAACAGACTCGTTGTCTAGGTCGAAGTGAAATGCTTTCCTATCAAGTTCCATCTGGAATCCTAAGTACGAATGCGACTAGTCGTAAATGCGTTTCGGGCTGATATCCCGGATTACCTGTAGGTAGTCTTCACCCTCCGGTTCATTCATGTCCTCATAGGTGCGCCATGACTTAATGTTCTGCATCACCCAAGGCTGTTTGGATAGAGTCGCGCAAACAGGGCACTGCGCCCCGAACTGCACCTCGCGGTTCTTTGCCTGCCAAGTGCCAAGACCGATGCGGACGTTACCCATTTGCTCCGCGTATGCTCCCACGCAGTCGTAGAGGTCATCTACGTTGTAGCCGTTCCTTTTTGCCTTCTCCTCATCGAACTCGATGGTGAAGCGCCAAGGCTTCGTTGCCATATCACTCACCCGCCTTGATTTCCGGCTCCGTCATATCGACGTGGATATGACCGTTTTCGTACCATGCACCGTCCGGTAGACCGTCGGTGTCGCACTTCCAGCCCCTTAACCACTTGATGACGGTAGGACGCGACACGCCCAGCGCCTTCGCTATATCCGAATGGTTGGCATCGGGATGCTCCCTGGCATAGGCGCGGATTAGGTCGCACTTCTTCGGCGCACCGTCTTTGTTCCGCCAGTTCCCTTCTGGGTCGGTAACTCCTTGAATCGCCCGCATAACCGCCATGTGCTGCGGCTGCTTCCTGTAGTTCCGCTTGTTTTTCGGGATCGCTATTCCCGATATCCTCTCCAAGTCCTTGATGGGGAACTTCTTGTACCGCAGGTCGAGACATTCGAGAGCGTTCTCGACCTCATGGTCGTTGCCGAACGGGTGCTCGGTGTCTACCGAATCCAGGAACGGCACCAGCGAATCCATGTCCGCCTTGACGCGCTCGCGGTCGGTGATGCCGCACTTCACGGCGTATATCGCCAGAGCCATCAGGCAGAAGTACCTATGGCTGAACGTCGCACCCGCGCGTATCTTGCGCAGCCACCAGTTGTAGAGGTCTTCCTTGGCATCCCATGAGCCGTCGGCGCGTCCGCCGCCGACGATGACCTTCTCGTACCACTCGGGGAATCTCTCCTTGGCCTGTTCGAGCGTGTACCTCGTCTCCCTCCACTTCTTCGACAGGTCTACCTGTTGTTCCGGGGGAAGGAAGTCGTTCAGCTCTTCGAGCGAGAAGGGGTGCGTGTTGACCGCGAACGCCCTGACCGTGCCGCCGTCCTTCGTCTTGCCGCCGATGACGCGGAACCCTTGGTTGATGCCCTGATGCTGCGGGTGCTCCCATTCCCTCGACGTATGCTTGTTCCACATCCTGTCGGTCAGGTGGTACTTCATGTCCTTCAGCAGGCTCTTGGTGTTCGGGTATAGGTCGGCGGGGTCCTCGAGGACGTAGTACAGATGAACGTTGTGGCCGCTCAGGATGATGTAGTTCGGCTCGGGATAGACGGGGTAGTCGCTTCGGCAGTTGTACAGGAAGGCCGTGAGCGTGCCGTCATCCTGCCCGTCGAGGTCGAAAATCATGGCGCACATCTTGCTCTGCGCGTCGGCGGTGTTCGCCCTGCCCCAGTAGGTGAGACCGTTCGTTATCGCCCAGTTCGCATCGCGGAACTCGGCAAGGGTCTCCTCGAACGTGTCCTCGAACAGGATTCGGCGGCGT
>OGWU01000859.1_pt1 | contig 19116 bp, 20 predicted proteins | sample 1576071 | NCBI WGS metagenome assembly OGWU01 (sample SAMEA3541582, study PRJEB24748) | human gut metagenome | biome: human gut; feature: human-associated habitat; material: faeces | place: China | collected 2012
TTGCGCGCATTTAAAACGGAGGGAAAAGCATGACGAACGAAGAACTGATTCTGGAAGCGAAAAAGGCGCGAAGGCATGCTTACGTGCCGTACTCCCACTTCCAGGTGGGCGCGGCGCTTGTCACAAAAAGCGGAAAAATCTATCACGGCTGCAACATTGAAAATGCAGGCTACACGCCGACGAACTGCGCGGAGCGGACGGCTTTCTTTAAAGCGATCTATGACGGCGAGCGGGAATTTGAGAAAATTGCCGTTGTCGGCGGACCGGAGGAGAGCGAGGGCGACGAGCTTTGCGCGCCCTGCGGCGTCTGCCGTCAGGTCATGATGGAATTCTGCGATCCAAAGACCTTCCGGATCATTCTGGCAAATGGAAAGGGAAAATACATTCAGCGTACGCTGGAGGAAATGCTTCCGTTTGGATTCGGACCGGAAAACCTTAAATAATATGTAAAAAGTACCGCTGTCAGAGCTGTCTGGCGGCGGCCTTTTTTTGATATGCCGGATTCGGAAGAGACTCCGGCATTTTTTCTTGTGTGGATACAAAAAGGATATATTTCTGTGCTATACTGTTTTTAGAAAAATATATATCTGCTTTATATAACAGATAAGTTTTGCAGGGTGGATTTTGTGCGCGGCACAGCAAATTTGGCGCGCAAAAGGGAGGTGAGGGCATGGAGCAGAGACTTTTGGTCGTGGAGGATGACCTGAGGCTGCAGGAAATTATTCTGGATTATTTCGGAAGCAAGGGCTGGACGGCGGAGGCAGTGGAAAATGGCGGGGAAGCGCTTGAGCGGATCGCGCAGGGCTCCTGGCAGATGATCCTTCTCGACGTTATGCTTCCGGGGATGAACGGCTTTACTATCTGCAGGAAAATTCGTGAGATCAGCGATGTGCCGGTGATCTTTCTCACGGCGCGCGTGCAGGAGGAGGACGAGCTGAACGGCTATTCCATGGGTGCGGACGATTACATCACAAAACCGTTTTCGCTGCCGGTGCTCTATGCGAAGGTGACGGCGCTGACCGGGCGTGTGCACGGAAGGACAGCGGGCAGGCAGCTTCGTGTGGGAGATATTGCCGTAGATGTGCGCAGCCATGATGTGTATGTCGGCGGAGTGCTTCGGGAGCTCCCGCCGCGGGAATATGAGCTGCTGCTGTTTTTCCTGGAGAATCCCAACCGTATTTTCAGCCGCGAGCAGCTTTTGATCCGGTTCTGGGGTTACGATTTTGACGGCAACGAGCGCGTGGTGGATAATCACATAAAAAAGCTGCGCAGGCTTCTTGGCAGCAGTGGAAACAGGATACGGACGATCCGAAAATCGGGTTACCGGATGGAGGTGGGGCCATGAGAAGGAAGCGGAGGTTATACGTCTGGGTGACGGTTGGATTTCTCATTTTATATCTGGTGATCATGGGAGCATGTACCTTCCTGATACGTGCAAAATATATGGAAGAATTTGCGCAGGATTTCCAGACGCAGCTTTCCGGCGTGGTGGATTTTATTGAACAGATGGAGGGGGAGAAGGAGGATTTCACAGGCGCGTCGCGCCAGACGGCGTATCAGTCGCTGACATCCTCCGCGCTTTTTAACACCCGGTTCCAGCAGTATGCGCTTGTGTTTTATGATAAGGAAGAGGGCGTGTCGGCGCGCAGCGAATACGCGTCGGCAATCCGGAATTCAAAAAATTATTCCTGGATGGGAGCGGAGAATGTCTATTCGCTGCCGGATTATCTCAGTGAGGAGGAAATCGACCAGCTTGCGCACTTTTATCTGGAGAGAAGAAACGCCCTGGGAGCACACGACCCGGAAAAATACTGGTTCTACGGAAAAATCGCAAAGGACGGCAGTCTGAAAGGACTTCTGGTACAGCATGTGATATGGGAGCAGGGACTTAAACTGGACGACGGTGCGGTCGATCCATTTACCGGCGGAAAAAGAGAGCGATCCTATACGGATGATAAAAACCGTACGACAAGCTACGTGCAGACGGGCAGCGAGATTGTCTGGGAGTGGAACGCAGCGGAGGAAGCAGATGAGGATGAGGCTCTGGTCACAGAAGAACTCAGCCTGGTATTTCCGGGGCTGCTGCAGGGGTATAGCGCGTGGATGCGCTGGCGTGGGAGCGCCTGGCTGCAGACGGCGGTGCCGGAGGATCTGGAAAGCTACTATGCGTCTTTTTCACAGAAGGTGCGTCCTGGTTCGGAGCGCTTTCAGACGCGTTATAAAGAGGATTACACGGTTCAGATCGGAGAGCGGACCTGTGATCTGACGCTGATCAGCGAGTGCCGTCCGTGGGCAGCCGCGATGGACTACATGAAATATGTTTATCTGGCGGGCTTTTTTCTGATGCTTACCTGTGCGGGAACGGTGATCATGGTTATCAGCGGGCAGGAGGCACAGCGGGCGCAGATGGAGGAAAACCAGCGTGATTTCATCAATGCGATGGCGCACGAGATGAAAACGCCGCTTGGTATCATCCGCGGATTTTCGGAGAATCTGCTGGAGGACACGGTGGCGGAAAAGAGAGAATATTATCTGCAGCAGATCATTGGGCAGACGGAAGAGATGGACGGCATGGTGGCGGACATCATCGGGGCGGCGCGGCTGGAATCGCAGCATCTTGTGCTGCAGAAAGAGAGGATATCTGTCAGCGGGCTTCTGCGGGGACAGCTTGCAAAGAGAGAACCGTTGATAAAGGAAAAACAGATTACGGTGCAATTCTCTGCGCAGGGGGAATTTGAGCTGGAGGGCGACCGCAAATACCTGGAAAAAGCGTTTGGAAATCTCATCGGTAATGCCGTGAGCTACTGCGATGTGGGCGGCGTAATAAAAATAACGACAGATGCCGTGAGCTGCCGGATAGAAAATGACTGCGCCGGATTGCGTGCGGAGGACGTACAGCATGCTTTCGATATATTTTATCGTGGGCAATGTGAAAAGGCATCAGAAAAACATCTGGGTATCGGATTATATCTTGCCAGAAGGATCTTAGATCTGCACGACATACAGATTACCGCAGAGTGCGTGCCGGGCGGGTTCTGTGCCGTGTGCAGGAAGAAAAATAACAGAAAGAGCAGGGGGAGAACATGATGAAAGGGACATTTAAAAAATATACAGATCGAATGGCAATGGGCGTTTTACTGACGGCGGCGCTCTTAACGAGCGGATGCAGTCTGGAGGACGGAGCATTTGTATTTCGTGTAAACGGCAGAGCGGAAATTGAGAAGGAGACGGCGCAGACAGCGCAAACGGATGCGGAAGCGCAGCAGCAGACGCAGGCAGCGCAAACGGATGCGGCAGTACAGCAGCAGACGCAGGCGGCGCAGACAGAAGCTGCGGCGGGGCGAAAGCCGCTCTTTAGAGATGCAGACGGGACGATTCACGGTCCGCAGCTTAATCTCGGCGAGAGTGGAAAGCCGATTTACGATTACGATATAGAAGCATCCCTGGCGGATGCGCCGCAGGAGTGGATAAAATATACGTATCCTGGGAGAAAGCAGTCGTACCTTTCGCCGTCCGGTGTCTGGCTCTTCAAAGACGAGGATGGAACCATCCACGGCGCGCAGATCGGGACAACGGAAATAGGTTCGATTCTGTTTGACTATGAATTTGATGTCAATGAGATTCCGGCGGAATGGAAGTAGCATGACGGTGAGAAAGAGAAGGCATTGCGAAATAATCCTTGCGGCTTGCTGGCGGATAGTTTATAGTTAAAGCAGAAGAACAACCGGTAATAAAACAGTTAGGGAGGGATGTGGCAAGATGCATCTGCATCAGGAAAAGTTATATACTATTGAGGATATTTATGCTTTGCCGGAGGGAACACGTGCTGAATTGATCGACGGGAAAATTTATTATATGGCACCTTCAAATCGGAAACATCAGAGAATTGTGCTGGCTTTATGTCGTATCATAGCAGATTACATCGACAGCAAGCACGGTGATTGCGAGGTAAATGTTGTGCCTTTTTCGGTTCATCTGGATGAGAAAAGCACTATTTATGTCGAGCCGGATCTATCTGTTGTCTGTGATAAACATAAGCTCAATGACAAAGGATGCTTCGGCGCCCCGGACTGGATCATTGAAGTGGTTTCAACTGGCAGCAGACGTATGGATTACTTTACAAAGCTGTTTAAATATCGCACTGCAGGCGTTCGGGAATACTGGATTGTTGATGCTGACATGAATCGGATCTCTGTCTATGATTTTGATACGGAGGATGTCACAGAGTATTCTTTTAACGATTCCGTTAAGGCTGGTATATACGATGATTTTTTCATAAACTTTAATTAACACTTATATCAAAAGCAGGCAAAGGTCCTGCCGGGTTTTTCATGCCCCGTTTGATGTGAAACGCAGTGACGCTCCGCTGACCATCGTGCAGCCGGATCTGATGAATCTTTGCAATTTTAGCAAAATGTTCTACTACAAAAATTACGGTGTGGGCGAATACTGGAGTGTAGAACTACGCAGAAAAATCATAACGGTAAACGACTTTGAGAAAGATATTATCAATGTGCAGTATTCTTTTGATTTTACTGTAAAAGTCAACATCTATGATGATTTATATATTGATTTTGCCGATGTTGCCAAAATACCAAAAAATACTAAAATGCTCATATAGTTTTGAGCAAATCCCTTGCATCCTGCTGCCAGATGTGCTATATTGAAAACAGAAAAGGGAAGCCAAAGACACGGCTACCCTCAAAGTTTAAGCTAACGTTTCGCATCAGCCGTCACTAATTGGCAGGGATCTTACGCAAAGTAAGTGATTCAGGGACGGCTATATGAAAAATGGAACACACGATAACGGTGTCCCATTTTTTTATGTCTTGATCTACGGAGGATTTGCCGACTAAAATCTGCACATAGTATCCCCTTGGCTGCAAATGACGGTTTTGGTTTGTCCTGTTTTTATGCACTTTTATGCATCCACCCGCTGATCAAATCTCTTGCATTTTTCCCTGTACGCATTATAATGGATGTAGCATAGGTTTTCAGGAAGAGATGATGTATGCCGCTTCTTCCAAACATCAGCCTTTTTGTTGCTTTGTAGCGGCAGTTACCGCCTTCGACGAAACCTGAGCTTACAGAAGTGGATATCGCGTTCTTGACCGGGGCGATATCCATTTTTATGCCATTTACAAACGACTCGATTGGGGATTCCTCATATTTTGCAAGAAAATCATCAAGTTTGTCAGGGGCATCTCCCATAAGGATGGAATGGAACTCATTCCAGATTTCCGCACACATTTTTATCCGGGAAAATTTCGTCTCAATCAGACTGTAATACTTGGCTACATCCGTGTTTTCCATTTTCGTCTTGTCATTTATTGTTATATACTTCAATACATCAGAACGCTTTATTATGACGGTATCTTTCGGATACCCACATTTATTTGGAAATCCTATGTTGAGCCGGATTCCAAAGTTATTTGACGCAATGGCTTTTATGTGGTTTACAAGGGAGTGGACGCTTCCGGTATATCCTATATGCAGAATATAGGAATATATGAAAGCCGGGTCAAGCCCATCAGCCAGCATTTTGTATACGATGTTCATATAGCCGTCCATGTCGGTTTTCCGTTTTCCGCGCTCCTTTAAATCTTTTATTTTTGCCACCTCTTCATCTGGCATATTCAGGTACCGCCGGGCGCTGGCGATTGACATTCCATAGACCTGTGCGAGATTGCTTTTGGAGTCATATTTTCCGTCATCCCAGTCTTTCCGCATCTGCATGATCCTCTCATACCGTTTGAGGCGTCCGGCGGCACGTTTTTTGTCCCTTGCCCTGTGGTCTCCGCGCTGTTTATTGAAATAGGGGATGACGTTTCCTCTTTCATCGACCGGAGGAGAATCGTCATAATCAATGCCGTCGAAAGATCCGGCGTTCATGGATATTTCCGGGGCGGTTCCTTTTTCCGGGGGTTCATTTAAAACTTCCCCGTCCCGGATAAATATCCGGGGCGGAATGTCCGCCTTGAAGATATCGTTAAGATAGCCAATGAGATTCTGCAGGATATGAAAGCGGTCAGCCACCTGGACTGCTTCGGGAAGGATTTCTGAGATTGCAGAGGCATAGGCACTTGCCCTGTCTCTTGCCACTACGGACACTTTAGGGTGTTCTTTCAACCATTCTTTCAGAGCTTTCCCGTCCCTTCCGTCAAGAAGCGCAAGCAGATGATGGTCGCTGCCGTCATAGATGACCGTATGGTAAGTCTGCCCTTTCCGCAGGCTCACATCATCAACACCGATAAATGAAGCATCCGTGTCATCCTCCACGGAGATCTTTTCCATCATACGGTTCGCGGAGTCATGGCTTATGGAGATTCCCATCTCTCTGCATATCATGGCCGTAACGATATCACTGCAGAATACGGATATGGCAAAGACCACGAGATTCACCAGGTCAGAGCGGTGCTGACCGCTGCGGACGTTATCAAGCTGCTCCACAAATGTACGCCGTATGCATCCAGGATTTTTACAAAAGTATCGTTTCAGTGTGATATGCGCATAGGTAGTCATCCCGTTTACCGGCATCCACTGGGGATGCCGGAAGGCGGCGCAGTTCACCGCCGATGAGACCGCGCCACAGCAGGGACAACGTCCGGATACGGATGTGGATTTAAGATATATGTGCAGTATATTGCGGCAGGCATCAACGGAAGGATTGCAGTCTTCGTCTATTGTCAATGAAGGACCAAAAAGAAGCTCCTGGATGGAACCGGCATTTATACTTTGTGAAACCGATGCCCGGTCTCTGGAGGGAAAGATCATTTTAGCCATATTTTTTCAGCCTGCGCAGGAGATCCTCCGCCGCTTTTTTCCTTTCCAAAGTTTCATGCTCGATCTTAGAAAGGTATTCCAGTTCATCAGAAAGAGTGGAACTTAATTGATTCTTCAAATCCGCGATCTCCCGTTCTTGCCGTGATATGATCTGCTTTGCCTCCTCATACTGCTCGCTGCAGTCCGGTGTGCTATTACAGCTTTTGTCTGCCTGTTTTTTCTGCCTGGAAGTAGGAACGATCCTTCCTGTTTCAGGATCGATCTTTCCTATCAGCCGGCGTTTGCTTTCCGGCCGTTTTTTTTCTTTGTTCCAGTAGTTTTCGTAAACCTCGTAAACGTAAGTGACGCCGGTTTGTTTGTTATATGATTTTGAAATGGACATCAGGACGCCTCCTTTATATGGCTAGTTTAATTATAATATGGCTATATATAGAAATCAATACATATGGCTATATTTATAAATAGCTATATGCATTTGAGACAAAAAAAGAACATCTTCAATGACGTCCTCTTTTTGCCGCTCCTGAATCACTTACCTTGCGTAAGATCCATTGGCAGTAGTGGCGGCTATTTTCGTCTTTCCTTGAAAACTGTATAACACAATCCCACAAGGGCACAAATGAATATCCCAATCTGAATCAGATCAGAGTATGTAACATACATTGGCAACGCCCTCCTTTCTTTTCAGTCTGGAGGGTTAGCCCCTCCGATAAAAAAGAGGGTAAGCCGCCCGGCCTGGTTTCCCATGTTCCAAGTATAACACATGTCTGTGTTTTTATCAATCTCCATATATTCTTTACAATATTTATTTTGCTTTTGCTTGCTCACATATATTTTTTGATTCCTTTTGCGATTGAGGATCATTTTCCAAAGTCGGACATTTTATGAAATTATTAATTGCAGCAGAAGTATTTTTAAGTAAAAATAAATATACCTGCTGCCGATGCTATGGTTTTGTAGGTATCGCCCATGCCAGAGTTGCGACCTCTGACAAGGGCATTTTTTATGCTACTGTAAAACGGAGGCTTGAAACGGAGGCTTGTGCTGACCTTACAATACTGATTGTAAATCTCTGGAAGAGCTGCTTTCAATGCCTCAGCCTGTTCCTCCAGCACTTTCTGTTGTGCTTCAATGACCTGCAGTTTTTTAATTCCGTTTTCAATCTGTCTCTCTGTTATGATGAAATCTCCTCTCATTCGGCCAAGCCCCGGCAGGCTTTAAAGTATTTAAGGAATCTCGTCCGTCTCATTATTCCCTTATCCTGTTTCCCGGTGTTATGTGGTACTCTTGCTTTCGGTTTCCCTACTCCCCTCCACCTTCGCTCGACGGGTTTTTGTTTTGCTTATGATTATATTACAAACATTTTTCATTACTTTGTCAACTGATATATACACTTTTTTGATTACATTTTATATTTTTTTGATTGCAATGGTTTTATTTGTGCTGTATAATGAATTCATCAAAACGAAAGAAGGTGCGTCAATGGTTAGTGACAAAATAAAAGGATTACTCAGTATGCGAGGAAAAAAGTATAAAGAATTGGCAAGCCTTTTCGGAATCAGTGAGCAGGCTATGAGAAATAAATTTGTACGTGGTAGTTTCTCAGCAGATGAGCTCATAATGATAGCTGATTTTGTCGGTTGCCAACTTGCTTTTGAAATGGACGATACACAAAAAGTCCTTCTTACGACCGCAGATTTGAGAAATCCTCTACCAGGTGCCAAAGAATAGTTTATTTCTCATCGTATGCAATAACCGGAAAAGGGGGTTTTAATTATGCCATTAGCACAAACCAAACTTTACACAGAAGCAGACTATTACAATTTGCCTGAGAATGTCCGGGCGGAGCTGATAGAGGGGAACCTGATCTATAACCAGGCGGCGCCCTCCAGAATCCATCAGACAATACTCATGGAGCTTTCCGGAACAATCCGGAATTATCTCAAATCAAAAGGCGGACCTTGCCGTGTATATCCCGCCCCGTTCGCTGTCAAGCTGAAGGAGGACAGGAAAACCATAGTAGAGCCGGACATAAGCGTTATCTGTGACCGGAACAAACTTACGGATCGTGGCTGTACCGGAGCGCCGGACTGGATCATTGAGATTGTTTCTCCCGGCAATTCAAGCCATGACTATGTTCTTAAGCTGAACCTGTACGCAAACGCAGGTGTTCGGGAATACTGGATTGTGGACCCTCGCAAAGAACGCATTTTCGTTTATCATTTGGAGCAGGAGCATTTCGAGGTCGAGACGTACACATTCCATGACCGTATTCCGGTGGGTATCTATCCGGACTTGCAGATAGACTTTTCCAGTCTGGACCTTTAAAAGTGGGGTTCGTTCCCGAAGTCATGCGTTCCGTTCCCATATTTGACATTCATTTACGGGAGCAGAGCACAAAAATAGCACTCAGGTGTGGGACCTGGGTGCTTTTGATTACCGTTTGGTAATCTGAACAGATGCAGCAGGCTCTCCCGGCAGTCTATTTTCTGCGCTTGCGGTCAATCGCTCTGGCTATGAGGTGTCCGGCGATAATGCCAGAGATTATAATAATTGCCAATGTGATGTAATCCATATCCTTTTCGATTCATTATCCGGAAGATAAAGCTGCACTTCTGTTTCATTTTCTACTGTGAAATTATCACCGCCACCCGAGTATTCTGGTTTCCGATTTTTTAGCTAAAATACCTGTGCAGTGGTAGTTTCTGTGAAATCGTAACCCTTCGCCCTCTTAAACAGAGCATTTTCTATCTTCTTTTCACTTTATTTATTCACAACTGGATAAAACAAATGGTACAGTAAAAGAATCAAAAATGCAGTGCCCTTTTTACAGGGCACTAGTCAAAGGTGTATACCTGTGATTATATTACTGAACAGAATAAATGCTAAGCTTCTCACGTCTTTTTCCAATAATTTTATCCCTTTATTTTTCCATTTGGTCCGATTTTTGGCCGGACGTGGATTTTTTCTTGACCTGCAATACAACTCGTGTTACACTATAATCCGTTGCAAAGCCCACAAAACCAAGGTCTTTCCGGGCTTGCCGCCGATTCCCGGCGTTACTCAGATACGTGCGTATCTGAGTTCGCGGCATTCGCCAGATGGACATGCACGCATATCCGTCCGGCTCATTGCTTCGCGAAAAATGCACCGAGTGTTCGAGACCTTCCACTCGTAAAACAAAACTAAAGGAGAAAACTGAATATGAGAGACAAAAAAGTGTTGTTTATTGTGCAGGCAGCAGCGATTGCTGCTATCTATGTGGTGCTTACCGTTGTTTTTGCACCGCTTTCCTTCGGAGAGGTGCAGGTCCGCTTTGCGGAAGCCCTGACGATTCTTCCGTATTTTACGCCCGCGGCGATCCCCGGATTGTTTGTCGGCTGTATTATCGGAAATTTTCTGGGCGGCGCGATTCCGGTGGACATCATCTGCGGCAGCATCGCCACACTGATCGGGGCGTTCGGTTCCTACGCACTGCGGAAGCAGAAATTCCTCGTGCCGGTTCCGCCGATCATGGCAAATACGGTGATTGTTCCGTTCGTGCTTTTCTACGGATACGGCATTAATCTGCCGATCCCGCTGATGATGCTGAGCGTCGGAGCGGGTGAAGTGCTTTCGTGTGGGGTATTGGGACTCGTGATCCTGTCTGCACTTGACAGATATAAAAATGTGATCTTCAAAACAGCATAGTCAAATGGACATGCAAGCATGTCCGCTTGTCTTGTTGCTCGCGGGAATAAAAGCCGGGCAGCGGCGGAAGTGTTTTCTTCCTTCGCTGTCCGGCTTTTTATCATAAGAAAAATTATTCCTCCGTCCAGACCTCTTTTGGTATGTGTAAGGATCTCGGCGCTCTCTTCTTTTGTTACGCCGTGATTTCTGGCGTTTGCTATGATCTAACCCTTAAGTTTTTCATATTCTTCATCAGAAACCGGCTCGCACCATTCATTTTTACAGCCCTCTCCGGGAACCTCGATCGCCAAGTGCTGGAACCAGGAATCTGCCGCTGCACCGTGCCAGTGTTTTACCTCTGCCGGAATGTGGACAACATCTCCGGGAAGAAGCTTTCTGGCCGGTTTGCCCCATTCCTGGTACCAGCCCTCGCCTGCGGTGACGAGCAGCATCTGCCCGCCTCCCTTATTTGCATGGTGGATATGCCAGTTGTTGCGGCATTTCGGCTCAAAGGTAACGTTGCCGACCGCCACCTGCTCCAGAGAGAGCATATTCAGATAGCTCTGGCCGGTAAAATATTGTGCGAACGCGTCGTTCGGTTTGCCTGTGGGAAACACACTCATTTCTTTTGCACTCATCTTAAAATCCTCCTATACCCATTCCCTGATTTCATCTTTTGCGCGAAGAACACTGCCGCCGTGGAGGGCAAGCCCCTTTTCGACTGTTGCCGTTTTGCAGAGCTTTTGGATATCGCTGACGCTGCTGCCCATTCCGCTGCCCTCGTGCGTGCAGAACGGCTTGATGATTTTTCCGTTGAAATCAAAATGCTCCAGAAAAGTGAAGACAGCCATCGGCATGGTGCTCCAGTAATTCGGATAGCCAAGATAAATAATGTCGTAATCTGCAATGCTTTCCGGATAGCGCTTCAGCTCCGGACGGGCATTGCGCTGCTGATCCGCCTGTGCCTGCGCGATGCATTCATTGTAGTTTTTGGCGTAGGGACGTACCTGCTCGATTTTAAACAGATCTGCGCCTGTAAACTCCTGGATGATGCCGGCCGCAAGCTCTGTGTTGCCTGTTTTCAGCGTTTTAATCGTACCATTTACATAGTTTTCATCGGCTCTTGAATAAAAAGCAATCAATTTCTTTGACATTTCACAACCTCCCTGTTGTCTGTATGATCTACTATAACATGCATTTTCTTGACAGGGAATCTCCGGTAGGTTATCATGGTATTAATAAAAAGTTTATAGCTATAAGAGCGAAACTGGTATGCAGAGGCGTTTCCGCCTGGAACATTTACAGAAAAAATGAGGAGAGAGGTAACCGGCAATGAGAACCAAAAAAGCGATTGGGATAGATATTGGAACGACCAGTATCTGTCTTGTAAGTTATTGTGTGGCTTCGGGAAAAACGGAAGCGATAATGCAGGCGGAGAATGCTTTTTGTCCGGGGACATTCCGGCAGGATCCGCAGCAAATTTATCTGTGCGTAAAAGAAATGCTGGACAGAATGATAGAAGAGACAGGCAATGTTGATGTAATCGGCGTATCCAGCCAGATGCACGGGATTTTATATCTGGATAAGAGCGGGAACGCGGTAACACCCTACTATACCTGGAAGACGGAGTGCGGAGATCAGCCGTTTAAAGAAGGCACGTATGCAAAGTGGCTGTCAGATAAGACCGGGTATGCGATGCATACCGGATATGGAAGTGTGACGCATTTTTTTCTGCAGGAAACAAATCAGATTCCAGAGGAAGCAGATGTATTTACAAACATTGGCGACTATCTCGTCATGCGGCTGTGCGATCTGAAGCTTCCGCAAATGCATTCTTCGATCGCGGCAAGTATGGGAGGTTTCAGGCTGGAGGACGGGAGCTTTGATTTTGAAAAGCTTCAGGAAGCCGGAATAAATACGGCTTACTATCCAAAGGTAAATGAAAAAGTGGAGATTGCGGGCATGTATCAGAACATTCCGGTCGTATGGGCAGTGGGAGACAACCAGGCCAGCTTTTATGCTGCGGCAGGGGAAGCGGACGAAATGCTCAGCGTTAATGTTGGAACAGGTTCGCAGGTCTCTTTCTTTGACCGGACGCTGCTGGAGGTAAAAACGGGGGAAATCAGACCTTTTACGGAGCAGGGCTATTTGTATGTGCAGGCTTCGGTAAATGGCGGAAAAGTCTATGAGCGTCTGGCGGAATTTTTCCAGGATTCCGTGCGGCTTTTTACCGGGATACGTGTTGATAAGGCGGAAATTTATCAAAAAATGGAAGAGGCGGCTCTGGAAAAACCAGAGACGGAGCTTCGGGTATTTCCGCTTTTATATGGAAGCAGAACGGATAAGGATAGCGCGGGGACCGTGGAGGGACTGACTGCGGAAAATTTTTATCCGGCGGATGTAATTCGTGCATATACGGCTGGTATGGCAAGAGAGCTGTATGAAGCCTACCGGCAGTTTCCGGAAGAGCTTCGCCGCGGCAAAACGACGATCGTAGCCAGCGGAAATGGCATACGCAGGAACCGGATTTTAAGACAGGAAATAGAAAGGGCATTTGGGATGCCGGTTATACTCAGACAGGTAAAAGAAGAGGCAGCCGCGGGCGCGGCGATGTGGGCCTGGCAGGAAACCGAAACCAGGCACCCTGGATGAAAACGTTTATATGGGAGGTGCGGGATGTATCATCCGTTACTGGATACCTTTATCGCTGCGGCAGACTGCGGCAGCTTCACAAAAGCGGCGGGGCGCCTGTATATTTCGCCGACCGCCGTCATGAAGCAGATGAACACGCTGGAGGCGCATCTGGGATTAAATCTGATCGAGCGGACCCCGGCAGGCATCCGTCTGACCCCGGCGGGAGAAGTGATTTACAAGGATGCAAAATTTATGATCGATTATTCGCGAAAATCCATTGCGGACGCCAATGCCGCTGCACATTCCCATGATACAACCTTCTGTGTGGGAACCTCTCTGCTGAACCCGGCAAAACCGTTTATGGATCTCTGGTATCGCGTAAACAAAAGCTTTCCCGACTATAAGCTGCATCTTGTGCCCTTCGAGGACGATCACGAGGGGATTCTCTCGGAAATCGGGAAGCTGGGAGAAAAGTTTGATTTTCTGATCGGGGTATGCGATTCGAAAGCCTGGCTTTCGCTCTGCGAATTCCTTCCGCTTGGCAGATATAAAAAGATGGTAGCGGTGCCGCGGGAGCACCGCTTTGCGTCAAAAGAGCAGATTAATATAGAGGATTTATACGGCGAGACGCTGATGATGGTGCCCTGCGGTGATTCCGGCGTCAACGACTTGATCCGCAGCGATCTGCAGAAAAATCATCCGCAGATACATATCGAGGATACGCCGCAGTTCTACGACCTTTCTGTGTTTAATCGCTGCGCGGAGACGGGAAAGGTGCTGCTCACGATTGAATGCTGGCGGGAGGTGCACCCGGGACTTGTCTCTGTTCCGGTGAACTGGGATTACAGTATTCCTTACGGGCTGCTGTACAGTCTGAATGCGCCGCGGGATGTGCTGCGGTTTGTGAGGGCGGTGAAAGCGATGGGAGGATTGGAGGATGAAAAAGCGCAGCTTACAATTTGAGCTTACAGGGAAAATCAGCATCGGGTTAATTATTGTGACCATTCTGGTCAGCAGTGCGATCATCCTTTTGGAAACCATTCAGTATAATAATATTATTCTGGACAGCGCATATAAAAACATGTCCGGTACAGTAGATACGATAGATTATTATTTTGAGGATGTAAAGACGCCGATGGTAATGCTGGCGCGAAATGACAGCGTAGTGAAAGCAATGGAGCATTATTCCGACATGACGAATCGCGAAAAGCTGGAGACAAACAATACGCTGAAGGAATTTGTGCAGAATATAGCATCATTTAAAAGCTTCATCAGCGATATTATTATTCTCGGGAATGAGGGCTTTCAGTATAATGTTTACAGCAATGACCAGAGTAAATTTTTAAAAAAAGTGGATTTTTCCGCGCTGCCCTATTTTGATAAAGTAAATGAGGAGCAGCGCCGCCTGTATTATATCGGAGAACATGAGACAGATTACTATCAGGCGGACAATATGCGGGTGTACTCGGTTGTATTGCCGGTTTATAAGAATCAGAAGCATATCGGATATATTATCTGTGACATAGATGCGGCGATGATCGACGATTCCCTGAAAAAGAACGCGGAGGGAGAGAGTGCAAAGATCGTCGTCTGTGATGAGCTGGGAAATTTAATTTATGAGCAGGGAAATGATAAGATATCGGCAGAGCATATCCTGGCGGCGGAGAAAAAGGCGCAGGGAAGTATGGGTCTTTTGGAGCAGTTCTTTTCGCACGGCGAGCTGCTGATAGAGGTAAAATCAGAAAAAACGGACTGGGTGTATTTATATGCGATACCATATGAAAATCTTAACCGATTTGGAAAGGTAATTTTTTTATTTGACGTCACCGTTATTCTTTTGGGGCTGGTTGCGGTGACCTTTTTCTCAGGACAGTTTACCAGACAGATCCTGACTCCGCTGAAAAATATCATCTATATGATAAAGGATATGCAGATCAACCAGGGGGCGCAGGAGCTGGCTGCGGATTACCAGGATATGAAGAGTGTGAGCGAACTGAGCATTCAGATAGAATATATGATCCAGCGTATGGATAAATTGATCAGGGAGAATTATCTGTATGAATTAAAGCGAAAGGATTTACAGATACAGATTCTGACCCATCAGCTTTCACCGCATTTCCTGTACAATACCCTGCAGCTGATAGATTATCAGTCGATGGTGAACCGACAGGAAAATGTCAGCAAGATTATCAGTCGGCTGAGTTATATCCTGCGCTATTCGATGAGCGGGAATAAGATGGTGGCATTGCGGGAAGAGCTGGAGTATGTCAGGGCATACCTGGATATCTATCAGCTCAGGTATGAAAATAAACTTACGTGCCGGATCGAAGAGCGAAGCCGGGCGAATCCGCAGATTCCAAAGATGATCCTGGAGCCGGTCGTGGAAAACTGCATAAAGCATGGCTTTTCACAGGGAATGAACGGGGCCCGGATCCGGATCGTGATAGAAGAGCAGGGAGAAAATCTTGCGATTTCTGTGAGAGATAACGGAAGGGGAATTCCAGCGGAGCATTTAGCATGGCTGAGAGAGCATATGGAAGAGGGGGATATATCCGGGGAGCATATCGGACTGCGGCATGTACATTCGATCTTGAAGCTGTGTTTTGGCGATGGATACGGAATAAAAATAAACAGCGAAGAGGGGTATTTCACGGAAGTAACGGTGCTTGTGCCGACAGAGGCGCATAAGGAGACGGGAGATCAAAGCATATGAAGAAGGTTTTACTGGTAGACGATGAAGCGTATATTTTAGATCTGCTTACAAGGATGATCCCATGGGAATTTTACGGCTTTGAGGTGGCTGGAAAGGCGGAGAGCGCAGCGGAGGCGATGCAGATATTTTATAATATTCATCCGGATGTGATTATCACAGATATCTGCATGGAGCACATATCCGGGATAGAATTTATTACCAGAATCCGTATGCAGGATCCGGCGGTGAAAATCCTTATACTGAGCGCCTATGATAAATTTGAATATGCACAGAAGGCGCTGAAGCTGAACGTGGACGGCTATCTTTTAAAGCCGGTGAACCGGGAAGAGCTGATCCATACGTTATTGGAGCTGCAAAAGGAGATGGATCAGGGAGAAAGCTATCAGGTACAGCTGGATGAGCTGCAGAGCTCTCTGAATTATTTTCAAAGAAAGTATTACGAGGAGCAGCTGCTGAAGCTGTACCAGGGAGCGGCAGAAGCGCTGCCGGACGAACTGCAGGGCGCAGATTACTGGTGTATATTGAGCGTTCTGGCGATCGTGAGAAATGAGATCGTTTTTTTGCAGCAGGATATTGAAAAAAATAAAGAGGTGATAAGCTATAGTCTGTTTGTCGGTGACGGACTGCTGGCAGTTTTTCTGCGTGCAAAGCAAAAGGAAAAGCTGGAGGAATGTCTGCAGCAGGTAGAGCGGACATATATCCGGGAGGGCACGCTGCTCTGTGGGAGAAGCTCGATCTCCAGGGGAAACCAGGCGGCGCTTTGCGTGGAAAGCAAAAGGGCACTGAACAGGCTTTTTTATACGCCGCAGTTTTATTTTGCAAAGTATATGGAGCGCGACAAGAAGAATATGGAGCGGATTCCGGTGAATGAGAGCCGCGAGCAGTTTCTGATCTGGCTGACTGCGCGCAGGGCAGACGAATGCCGGACATTTCTGGAAAAATGGTTTGCGGATTGCGCGGCGGTACAGGAAGAGCGGGAAACTGTTCTGGAGACGGTAAAACAATATCTGCTCTGGATGAAAGAGACGGCGCGCCCGGAGCGGGCGCCGGAATATGAAAAATTGATCGAGCGCTGCGACAGGGTATATCAACTGCAGGAGGCAAAAGAAATTGCGGAGGCGGGGCTTCGGCTGACTGAGGAGACGGAAGGCGCCGGAGGGAAAAGCAGGCTTTTAATAGAGCGGGCAAACGCATATATCCGGAAAAACTGCTGCCGGGAAACATTTTCGATAGAAGAGCTGGCGGAACATCTGCATATCTCAAAAAGCTACCTCTCGAAGGTGTATAAAGAGGAAACCGGGGAATCCGTGTGGAATTTTGTAATGCGGGTGCGGATAACAAAGGCGAAGGAGCTGCTGGTGAGCACGGACGCAACAAATTTTGCGATTGCGAAAGCAATCGGTTATACAAGCGAGTATCATTTTTCACGGGCGTTCAGCAAGCTGGTAGGGGTATCTCCTTCTGTTTATAAAAAGATGTATCTGAAATAAGAGAATTTGGTAAAAAATAAGATTTAAAAACATTTTATAAAAGGCACGCATTTTCTATACTCAGAAAAAGGGAGGTGGAAAAATGAGTGCTTTTTTGATGGAAAATAAGAAGCTTTTGCTGGATGGGAGCGTAATTGCCTGTGTTGAGCAGAGAGACGGGGAATGGGAGGATACGTTTATCTGCATGGGAGAGAATATGTGGCTGTGGAATCGTACCTTTACGGTCACAGACGCCAGGGAAAGCTGGGACGATTTTCCTATGGAATTTATCCTGCAGGGCGAGGTAGCATTTTATATGATTCCCGGTGTGAATTACAATGGAAATTTCTGGGGCGAGGGAAAAGAACCGAAGGGGCTTCTGGATGACGGTATTCCATGGCGCTTTGCAGGACATCGCAGCGGCGTGCGTGCGGGAATGTTTGCCCAGACAAAGGAAGCTGCCGTCGGAATTTTTGCAGCGCAGGAAAATCCGATGGGATGCTCTATGGAAATGGAGCGCGCAGAGAAAAAAGGATTTTGCATGAGGCTGCATTTCCCGGAGCAGGAAGGGCCGAGAGTTTACTGCGCCAGAGACAGTTATGAAGCAGGGAAATATATGGAAACAACCTGTTTTTGCAAAAAAAATCTTGTTTTTTCGGCATGGATCGTTGTGAGAGAACCTCAAAAGCAGCATGATTATGCAGCGTTTTTAGACAAGGCGTGGGAGGTTTGCCGGGAAGAGGGCAGCGTGCGCCTGCTGACAGACGAACAGGTCTGGGAGCTTGGCATGGATTTTGCCAAAAACCGGCTCTATTTTGAAGAAGACGGATTTGCAGGCTTCTGTATGGGGCTGACCTGGAAGGATAAAGGCTGGGAGCAGAAAAGGGATTATCTGGAAATCGGCTGGGTGGGACAAAATGCGTCCCTGGCAGTATCGCTTCTTTATGAATATGCGATTTTTGGGGAAAAGGAAGCGCTCCGGCGCGGGCTTTCTGTGCTGGACGTCTGGTGCGGCAGAGCGGCGCTGCCAAACGGGCTGTTCAGATGCCGCTTTGACCAGATCCGGAAATGGGGCGGACGTATTGACAATGATGAGGAGCGCAACGATGCGGCGAATCTCTATAGTGCGGTGACGGAGCTTTTGGAAGCTTATCATCTGCTCGCAGAGCTTGGAATAGAACGAAAGCTGTACCGAAAGACGGCGCTCGCTATTTGCTCCTTTGTGACGCAGCATCAGCTGGAAAGCGGAAAAATGGCAAAAGCGTGGTTTAACGATGGCAGAATTTCAGATGCGGAAGGAACCGTCGGATGTTATCTTGCCGAGGCGCTCTGCTTCGGCTGGAAGGAATGCAAAAGCCGGGAATTTCTCAATGCTGCCAGAGCCGGATTTTCCTATTATTATAAAGAATTTGAAAAATATGGCTACACGACGGCGGGAGCGCTGGATACCTGCTGCGTTGATAAAGAATCTGCAATTCCGCTTTTGCGGTGCGCGCTTGAGCTGTTTGAGATAACAGGGGAGAGGGAATATCTGGAAGCGGCAAAGCAGGTGAGCAGTTATCTTGCAAGCTGGCAGTACCATTATAATGTGCAGTATGGCGGGCATACGCTGCTCGGACAGATGGGCTATCGGACCAGAGGAGGCACGTCGGTATCGGTGCAGCATCACCATATAGACTGCTATGGGCTGGAATTTTACGAGGCATGGAAGAAGCTGGCAAAGTACACCGGAAAAGAAATCTGGCGTGAGCGCGCGGAGGCGCTCTGGGAGAATGCGCTTCAGAATATCTCAGACGGAACGCTGGTGCTTGACCCCACGGCAGTTCTGCTGTTGATCTCAGGCTTACT